>Ga0193738_1000057_pt1 | contig 72752 bp, 58 predicted proteins | sample L2a1metaG_FD_144927 | JGI IMG/M metagenome (GOLD analysis project Ga0193738, IMG submission 144927) | Soil microbial communities from a riparian zone of the East river system, Colorado, United States - L2a1 | ecosystem: Environmental > Terrestrial > Soil > Riparian zone | place: USA: East River... | reverse complement strand
GCTTATAAAAAATACCTCACCGGGTTCGTATTCACCTCTGTTTTAAGGACGGCAAAGGTAGGGAATTTTAGTTCCAAAAATTCCTGCAAAAGGTTGATGGTGAATTGCTCACTTTCATAATGGCCGACGTCGGCGATAAGAATTTTATCATTGGCATCAAAAAACTCATGATACTTAATATCAGAGGTTACGAAACAATCGGCCTCAGCAGACAATGCATTGGAAATCAGGAAACTTCCTGCACCACCACATACTGCCACTTTAGTGATCTGTTTATTCAATAACTCGGTATGCCTGATAACCTTGAGCTTGAATTTTTCCTTTAATGTTTCTAAAAATGCTTTTTCATCTATTGCCTCCTTCAGCTCCCCAATTACACCCGATCCGATAGATGAATATTGATTATCCAATCCGATTATATCATAAGCTACCTCTTCATAAGGATGTGTGGCCATCAAGCCTTTTAATATCCGAGCTTCAAGCCAACCCGGAAATATGACCTCAACCTTTATTTCATTTTCCATATGAAGTTTTCCCGGTTTCCCCACATAAGGGTCAGTATTTAAACCACCTTTAAAAGTTCCAAAACCTTCAGCATTAAAACTGCATTCCTCATAATTTCCTATATGCCCGCCTCCTGCATCAAATATTGCCTGCCTCACTTTATCTGCATGAGTAGTTGGAATAAAAGTGAATAATTTTTTAAGTTGATTTTCTTTTGGTGCAAGAACAGATATGTTTTTTAACCCAAGCAATTCAGCGATCCTTCCATTAACTCCGTTTAATATATTATCGAGATTAGTATGAATTGCATAAATAGCGATATCCTTTTTTATAGCTTTTATAACTGTCTTCTGTGCATAATTCTTCCCTGTAATTTTTTTTAGCCCCGAAAAAACGATCGGGTGATGGGAAACAATAAGGTTACAACCTTTTTTTACCGCTTCATCAACAACAGCGGAAGTAGCATCCAATGAGATCAATATGCCGGAGCAGTCCGCATTTTCATCCCCGGTAATAAGACCTGCATTATCATAATTCTCCTGTAATGATAGTGGAGCCATGGCCTCGAGTGATGTAACAATATCTTTTATTTTCATGTGCTAAAGATAATAAAGCCAGAATTCCCTTATTTTCGATAAAAGTGTAAAAAAAATGACAGCTGTTTTGAAATGCTTTCGTAACTTTTCTATCCCATCCCTCAGAAACAGCTCCCGGCCCCCATTTCTATTTTGAAAAAATCTATTGTTATGCCAAGGAGAAAAACTTACAACTACTTACTTCTTTTATTCATTGTTTTTTCAGGTTTAGCTGGCACACCAACAAGTGATGTTCTTTCAAAAAAAGAAAGAAAATTTGCGGCTGAATATATGAAAAACACAAAGGCTGAATTGCAGGATGCTATTAAAGGGCTAACCGCATCACAACTAACTTATAAAGTATCTGCTGAGAAATGGTCGGTGCAGGAATGTGTTTATCATATTGCCATGTCCGAAAAAGCACTTTGGGACAGGCTTGAAGCTAGTATGAAGGCCGGTCCGACACCAGAAAAAAAGAAAGATCTGAAAGTGACAGATGAACAAGTGATAAAAATGGTAAAAGACAGAACAAATAAAACAAAAACCTCTTCTCCCCTTGAACCTCAGAATACTCCTTATAAATCTCTTGATGAAGCAATGAATGATTTTAAAACGACAAGGACAGCTCATATTAAATACATAAAAGCAACTTCTGAGGATCTTCGCAATCATTTTGTACAAATGTCATTTGGCATGCTTGACTGTTACCAGCTTTGTCTTATGATCTCATCGCACACCGATCGTCATGTGCAACAATTGAATGAAGTAAAGACTAAAGCTGGCTTTCCAAAATAAACTCGTTTAAAAAGATAATTTAAAGCCACTCCAGGAGCGGTTTTCGTGTTTCAAAAATGCTTTTTTACTATTGCATAGGTCGCTGATAATAATTATCTTGCCGATCCAATTAAGCCCACTTATGAAAAAACTGATCCCCCTGCTGTTTATAATGATTTTCCTGGAAAGTTGTGAAAAAACCGTTGAAAAAATCGGTGAAGACCTCGTTATTAAAGCTATGACAGACGGTCAGTGGAAGATCACGAAATTTACCCAAAACAGTACTGATATAACTTCAAGTTTTTCTGGCTATAAATTTCAATATTATAGTAATAAAACCGTTGATGCTATTTTGAATGGAGTGAAAGAGAGAAGTGGTAATTGGGATGGAAATGCTACAGCAATGACCACCTGGGCCGATTTCCCAGGGTCGCCAAATCCGATTTCACTAATAAATGGAACCTGGAATATCACAGACAGCGGCTGGACATTTGTAGAGGCAAAGCAGACCAATGGAACAGAAGTAAAGACCTTACGATTAGATAAACAATAGTAGATCCTATCCTACCTTGATCAACAGCTCCGCTGTGGATCTTTTAAACGAAAAACAATAGGTGAGGTCAATAAATGGCCTTGTTTATGCTTTTGCTAGCCTGATCTTTTATCCTGTATTTTAAAATCAGTAAATCATTATTCTAAATAACCAATTCTTGCGACCCTATTGTAACTATATAAGCTTACTTTTTAATGTATTGAAATTAAAAGAGAGTTCTCTGAAACTTCATCTAACATCCCTATCAATATCACTTTTCTTATTCTCAACAATTGCTATTTCCCAAGCCCCTGTGGCAAATTTTAGCGCTGATAAGGTTTCTGGATGTTCACCGCTAACCGTTAAGTTTACTGATCTTTCAACAAACACTCCTACATCATGGGTGTGGGATTTGGGTAACGGACAATTATCATCTCTGCCAAGTCCAACAGTTAACTATTCTACGCCCGGAACATATACTGTGAAGTTGATCGTAAGAAACAGTTTCGGCATAGATGAAGAAGAAAAAATAAATTATATCACTGTCTTTCCATCGCCGGCTGCTTCATTTGCGGCAGATATTACCACTGCCTGTGTGCCGGCTACCATTCAGTTTACAGACCAATCGACATCACCTCCGACCGGCGGAACAATTACCGCATGGAGCTGGAATTTTGGCGATGGCGGTACCTCAAACTCACAAAATCCTTCTCATCAATATACAACTGCGGGGTTTTATACAGTTTCATTATTGATCACTAGTAGCACGGGATGCCAGAGTTATGCTTCAATCGGTCGATACATAAGGATCATTAGTGGTATTGATGCTGATTTCGTTTATACACAACCTACAACTTGCCAAGGCCCTTTTAGCATCAGCTTCCAGGATCAATCAAGCGGACCGGGAACCTTAAGTTATCTATGGAATTTTGGGAGTGGTAGTCCATCGTCATCAACGCTGAGTAATCCAACAGTTACTTATGCATCTCCTGGTACATATCCAGTGCAGTTATCTGTTCAAAGTAGTCTTGGATGTAATGGTACTATAACAAAAAATATTGTTATAGCTGGCAAAACAACTGATTTTACTGCTCCGGCAAGTATTTGCCTTGGACAGTCTGTTACATTTCAAAACAATTCTTCACCTCCGCCATCTTCCTCTTTTTGGGACTTTGGAGATGGAACTACTTCATCACAAATAAATCCTACAAAAACATATTTATCAGGAGGCACTTTCCAGGTCAGGCTGATTAATGACTATGGAAATTGTATTGATTCAATTAAAAAAACTGTTACAGTTAATACACAACCGCCTGTAAACTTTTCTGCAAATGATTCTACATCTTGTAAAACACCTTTTACAGTTCAATTTTCTGATCTAAGTCCTTCCGCATCAACATGGCTTTGGGATTTTGGTGATGGCAGCCCAACATCTACTATCCAAAATCCTTCACATACTTATAACAGCCTGGGCTTATTTTCTGTTACCTTAACAATTACGCTTCCTGGCGGATGCAGTAATACCATCACAAAATTTCAATATATAAAAATCAGTCCAACAACTGTACAGATAAGTAACGCACCTAATGGTGGATGCATTCCATTCACATTTCAACCAATCGCAACTATTCAATCTGTAGATAGTGTTATAAGTTATTCATGGAATTTAGGAGCACCAGGGGCCACATATACAACACCATCTCCAACTCATACTTATGCAACTGCTGGTAATTATAATCTTCAACTTACTATCACCACACAAAACGGATGTGTGGAAACGATAAATATTCCTAATGGCGTGTTGACGGGAACTCCACCCACTGTCAATTTTAGTTTTACACCAAATAATTCTTGTGCCAGTACCCAAATCAATTTCACAGATCTTTCAACAACCACACCTGCGGCAATTGTAAAGTGGTTGTGGGATTTTGGAGATAGTCTTATTTCTACAACACAAAATCCAACTCACACTTATGTGGATACAGGACTTTTGAATGTAAAACTTGTAGTCTCAAATAATGGTTGCACAGATTCGTTAAGTTTACCAATACAAGTCAAACCACCAGTTGCTAAGTTTGGTTATAAAATAGTTGATTGTAACAATAAACGCAATGTAACTTTTCTTGATAGCTCTTTAACCAACGCCATTTATGGCCCGATAACTTATCAATGGGATTTTGGAGATGGCAGCCCAACTTCTGGATTGCAGGCACCAGCGCATACTTATGCTTCTTTGGGAACATATAATGTTACACTCAATGTTACAAATGGACCCTGTTCATATCAAATCACAAAGCCGGTAATATTGATCAATGAATCTGCAGCTTTCACTGCCAGTAAAAATCCTGTTTGTAAAAGCGAAGTATTCACATTATCAGCAACGGGCAGCAATCCGACTAACATAAAAGATTATACATGGGTCATTGGTACAAATGTTCTAAGCGATACAAGTCGTAGTATTGATTTTAGCCTGGCAACTTATGGTTCTTATAATGTGAAGCTCATAATTGAAGATATTAATGGTTGTAAGGATTCAATAACCATCAAAAATTTCATGGTGGTAAGTGGGCCAATCGCAAATTTTTCACCTAATGGTAACGGCGCATGTATAAACAAAACCATGAACTTTAATGATCTCTCAACTCCTAACCTAACGCCAATTACTCAATGGACATGGAATTTTGGTGATGGTACGCAACAGTCATTTCCTTCAGCTCCTTTTTCACATACTTACGCCCAGGAAGGAAGTTATACCGTAAGCCTGGTTGTAAAAGATAATGTGAACTGTACAGATACATTTGCAATTACTGGTGCGGTGTTGATCACAAATCCAAAAGCTTCATTCTATGCGGATACCTTTTATTGCCCTTCAGCTCCATTGCAGTTTACTGATACATCGTCAGGTGTAGGATTAACTTACAATTGGTATTTCGGAGATGGCGGAACATCTACATTACAAAATCCAACACATAATTATCCAGCTGGAAATAATAATTATGATGTAAAATTTAAGATCCGTGATCTTGTAGGCTGTGAGGATTCGGTAACAAAAGCAGGATACATTAAGATCAGAAAACCAGTTGCTGCTTTTAGTATGATGGATAGTATCGGCATTTGTTTACCATTGCAAACCAGTTTTAATTTCCAGGGAAGTAATTATCAGAGTTTTTACTGGGACTTTGGTGATGGCGCAACAAGTTCGTTACAAAATCCTTCGCATTTTTATAGTTCATATGGTACCTATATCCCTAAATTATATGTAGAAGGTCCGGGCGGTTGTGTAGATTCAGCTCAGTCCATTGTAAATGTTTATGATCCCGTTGCCAGCACACAGGTAGTTGCGGTTCCTGCATCAGGTTGTGATTCTATCAATGTAAATTTCACAGTAACAACGCCACAAGGTTTTAAATATGTATTTTATTTTGGAGATGGAAAATTAGACAGCACCAGGCAAACTAACATAACGCATAAATATTCCGGCCCTGGTAATTATTATCCATACATGATAATACCTGATAAATATGGTTGCGAAGCGTTTATACCTTTTGCACCTATCAATGTATATGGAGCTTTACCACTTTTTGGAATTGATAAAAAAGAATTTTGCGATAACGGGCAAGTAACATTTACAAATTATACTCTTTCAAACGATCCTATTACATCTACCGTCTGGGATTTTGGAGATGGTAACACAAGTAATGCAACTGATCCTTCTCATAATTATACAGCACCGGGAACATACCTTATAAGACTTTCTGTAAATACTCAATTCGATTGTCCCAGTTCATTTGTCGATACAGTAAGAGTATATAGAACTCCTGTTGTTTCTATTACTGGAAAGGATTCAGTATGCCTGAATACTCCCGAAACATTTTTAGGTTCTATAATTCAACCTGACTCTACGATCAAATGGCTTTGGAATTTTGGAAACGGAAGTACTTCTCAATTACAAAATGGAGTAACCGGTTTTTCAACTGCCGGAAACTACAATGTTCAGTTGATAGCTTCTAACAAACTTGGATGTGCGGATACAAGTTATCATCCTGTAAATGCTGTTCCCAGACCTACAGCAATACCCGCATCTGATCCAATAACAATACTTTCAGGAGGCGATGCACAGTTAAATATGAATTATACGGGTGCCATCGTTTCTTATAACTGGATCCCATCGCAAAATTTGAGTTGCAGTAGTTGTCCGAATCCGCTGGCCAATCCACAGTTTACAACAAAATATGCGGTAACTATTACCGACCGGTATGGCTGTACAAACAGAGGCGATGTAACAGTAAGAGTGGTTTGTAATGGTCAGAATTTTTTCATGCCGAATACATTTTCTCCAAATGGCGATGGAAGTAATGAAATATTCTATCCAAGAGGATCTGGACTTGATCGTGCAAAGACATTACGGATATTCAATCGTTGGGGTGAAGTAGTATTTGAAAAATATGATATGCCTATAAATGCATCTTCAGCAGGTTGGGATGGAACATGGAAAGGTAAAAAAGCTGATGCAGGTGTTTATGTATACCAACTGGAAATTTATTGCAAGAATGGAGAATTAATATCATATACAGGAAATATAGCTTTAATAAGATAATGTGTAAATGAAAAAAAGGATAACCATATTACTTTCTGTGTTGAATTTGATCTTTGCTTTTTCTGTACGATCACAGGATCTGCATTTATCTCAATTTTTTGAAACACCACTTTTAAGGAATCCGGCATTAGCAGGAATATTTACGGGTGATGTAAGAGTGCAGGCTGTTTATCGTGATCAATGGAATAGTGTGACATCAGGATACAGAACCGGATCTTTAAGCGGAGAATATAAAGTACCAGTGGGCAAGGCTGATGATTATGTTACCTGGGGGATGCAACTATTCTATGATAAGGCTGGTACTGTTTCCTATACACAAACAAAAATTTTACCCGCAATAAATTATCACAAATCTATAAGCAGCGAAAAGAATACCTATTTATCATTAGGATTTATGGGAGGCTGGGTTCAACATAGCATTGATCTCTCAAAAGTGACAACCAACAGCCAATATGACGGAATGGGAATTGGAGAAAATATCACTGACCCAACTTACGCATACCTTGATGGAAGCGTAGGAATGAGTTTGAATTCTGTGATGAAAAATAACCCTGATAATAATTTTTATATCGGTGCGGCTTATCATCATTTTAATCGTCCCGGCAATTCATTTTATAGAGATAAGAATATAGAGCTGAATCCAAAATGGGTCTTTTCCGGTGGACTTAAACTTGCAGGCAATGAATATTCGTATGTATCCATTGAGGCTGATCACTCCAGGCAGGGATCATTTACAGAAACTGTATTTGGTGCAATGTATGCTTACAAAGTTGGCGCTTATCCTGACGAACCGGAATATGTATTGAGTATTGGAACTTTTATGCGTTGGAATGACGCTTTGATCCCTATTGTAAAATTGGATTATCGTCCATTTTCAGTTTCATTCAGCTATGATGCAAACATTTCAAAATTAAAACCAAGTAGTCATGGCCGTGGTGGTTTTGAAATTGGAATTAGCTGGATCGGTAAACTTGCTGATAAGTCCAATCCTTATTTCAAACCAAGGTTTTAAATAATAAAGCCCCGAAGACGGGGCTTACAAATTTCAACTCACTTACTTTATTTATCATCAGGATTATTCATTTTGAAAACTAAGGCAGCTAATGCCCCTCCGGCGAAACATCCTACCAGGTAGATCCATATATTGCTCCAGGCAAAAACATGAACAACAGAAGCTCCAACGGCAACTGCCGGATTAAATGCTCCTCCTGAAGTTCCGCCAATCAGCGAACCAACCACGAAAACTGTAAAGCCAATTGCCAATCCATAGAAACTATTACCAGCAGTTCCTTTAGCGGTTGCCACATTTAAAACAACATAAGCCAAAGCAAATGTTCCAATCACTTCAGCTAACAATGCTTTTGTTGTATCAAGTGTTTGCGTTGCCTCTGACGGCATTTCTTTAAAAACACCAGCTACCAGTGCAGCTACAACGCCGGCTGCAATTTGTGATACCATATATATAATTGCATCATTCAATTTTATTCTTCCCCTAATCAATACAGCTAATGTGACAGCCGGATTATAATGTGCTCCTGAGATATGCCCACCTGCATATATCATTACCATTAGTGAGGAAGCAATAGCAAGAACAGCAAGATCACCGCTTGCTAATGCAGCGGCGAATACAAGGAAAAAAGTTCCGATAAATTCTGTAATGTATTTGTTCATAATGGTTAGGTTTACCCGGAGTTTTAACCGGTGGTTATAAAATAAAGTGTAAACTTTATGAGAAGATAATTGTTTATTTGAAATTTTGTGTTTTTGGCTTACTTATTTTTTAAAAATTGTATAATGAATATTGAAATTGGAAAATCGGCACCAGACTTTACTCTCTATGATTCTGCAAAAAACAAAGTGACTCTTTCGGATTTAAAGGATCATAATATATTGCTCCTTTTCTTTCCTCTAGCATTTACAAGCACATGCACTGCAGAGCTTTGTTCAATAAGAGATAATATTTCTTTTTACAACAATGTAAACGCAAAGGTTTTTGGGATCTCAGTCGATTCACTACATACATTGGCAAAATTTAAATCTGAGCAAAGTTTAAATTTTTCTTTGCTGAGTGATTTTAATAAAGATGTTTCATCATTGTATGGCAGTTTATATGAAATGTTTAGCTATAATATGAAAGGTGTTTCAAAACGATCAGCATTTGTAATTGACAGAGATGGAATTGTTCGTTATGCAGAAGTTCTTGAAAATGCAGGTGAGCAACCAAATTTTAAAAACATTATTCTTATTCTGGAAGGATTAAAATAATGAACCGTGTTTTTACTATTTTAGCTGCTAAATGTATGATTTTCAGGTTCTTTATATAAAGGAGACTTATACGTTGGAGGATAAAAAAAAAGAATCTATTTTGCACAAATAAAGTTAATTTTGTTATACGTGAAAAGACTTTTACCAATAATATCCTTTATTCTGTTGACAGCCATAAACTCTAAGGGGCAGTCTAATCGTGAGCCATCTCCCGATGCGGCTCAACGTATCATGAAGTTTTATCCGAATCCAGCTACTACTTTCATCAAAGCTGAATTTCAAAAAAATTTTAATGCAGGATATACTTTACAAATCATAAACTTTATTGGTAAACAAGTTTACGAAGCAAAAAATGTTAACTCAAGCACAACGCTTGATCTTTCAAGTTATAATCGTGGTGTTTATATATACCAGTTAAAGGATCCATCAGGAAAAGTTATAGAATCAGGTAAATTCCAGGTGTCGAAATGATAACGTTAATCATATTTTAAAAGCACTTCAATTGAGGTGCTTTTTTGCTTTAACTCTTATTGCACCTGAACGATTAAAAATTTAAGGTATTGCGTATTTTCAATACTCCTGACGATTGGATGATCAGGAGCCTGCGCCTGGAAACAAACCTGTCTTAATTTTCGTTTTGCATCTTTGGCTGCCATTTCTATTGTTTGTAAAAACAATTCAGCATTTACAAGGCTTGTGCAAGATGAAGTAACAAGAAAACCACCGGGTTCAATAAGTTTCATTCCCCTTAAATTTATTTCTTTATATCCTGCAACTGCTTTTTGAATCGTTTCCCTGCTTTTGGTAAAGGCAGGGGGATCCAGCATTACTACATCAAATTTCTTTTCTTCCTTACTCCATTGTTTCAATATATCAAAAGCATTTGCGGTTTGAAACTTGCAGATATTATCTAATCCATTTAAGGCAGCATTTTTGTTTGCCTGTTGAACTGCATTCTCTGAAATATCAAATCCTACAACAGACTTTGCGCCATAATGAGCAGCATGAATTTCAAAAGTTCCTGTGTATGTAAAAGCACCAAGCACATTTGCTCCTTTTACAATTTGCTGAATAGCTTTGCGGTTATCCTGCTGATCGAGAAAGTAACCGGTCTTCTGTCCATTTTCAATATCAACATTAAATCTTAAACCATTTTCATTAATAATTATGTTGGTATCAAATGGAGGTGATAGAAACCCTTTTTGCTGAGACATTCCTTCCACCTCTCTTACAGGCACATCATTTCGTTCGTAAATTCCTTTGGGGTTAAAAATTTTGTTTAGTGCATTTACAATTGCCGATTTCCAAACATCAATGCCAAGCGCCAATGTTTGAATAACAAAATAATCGTTGAATTTATCAATTATCAATTGAGGTAATGAATCGGCTTCGCCAAAAACAAGCCGGCAGTTTTCTGTATACCCAATCTTTTTACGGTATTCCCAGCTTTGTAATATTCGTTTATAAAAAAATTCCTCATCGATCACTTCATTTCTATTCCTTGTCAGCAGTCGTACCATTATCTGCGACTTTGGATTAATATATCCATTGCCGATAAATTTATTATCGTGTGTAAAAACAGTCACTGTTTCACCACCTTTCACTTCACCGTCAACTCTGTCCACTTCGTTGGAAAATATCCAGGGGTGTCCTTCCACGACTCTCCTGCTGATCTTTCTTGCCAGGTAAACTTTTATCATGACGCAAAGGTAACCGTCGCGAAATATTGAAAATGAACTACTTTTCACCCCGTCAATTTGTCTTTATAATAGCGTTGGCAGTATTATTGACAACCTTACCTTTGCAATCAATTTTCAAAAAAATGCGTCAAAAAGATATGAAAGAGGCAAATGAACGGGCAAAAATGCAGAATGCGGATGATCCTGAAGTTGGGATAAATGCGGATGAAAACATGAGCGGTACTTCCCATTTGAGTGAACCCGTAACAGACGAACCAGAATTGGAGACACTTCGCAATGAGCTTGGTGAAATGAAAGATAAATTTATTCGTAAAGTAGCCGAGTTCGAGAATTTTAAGAAAAGAAGCGGGAAGGAAAGGATAGAGTTGATTCAAACCGCAGGTAAAGAAGTAATAATCGATATGCTAGAAGTTTTGGATGATTGTGAACGGGCTGAAAAACAGATGAGCACTTTAGATGAGAATGCTAAGGAAGGTGTAATGCTTGTTTTTAATAAGTTGAAAAGCTTGTTAAATGCTAAAGGATTAAAACCAATGGAAACTATCAATAAAGAATTTAATCCCGACATCCACGAAGCGATCACTGAAATACCAGCTCCGACTGAAGATCTGAAGGGAAAAGTGATAGATGAAATTCAAAAAGGATATTATTTGAACGATAAAATAATTCGCTACGCAAAAGTGGTGGTAGGAAAATAAGCTATGTCAAAAAGAGACTATTACGAAATATTAGGCGTCGCCAAAACTGCTTCAGCAGATGAAATTAAAAAAGCATACCGTAAAGTAGCGATGCAATTTCATCCTGATCGTAACCCCGGTGATAAAAGTGCGGAAGATAAATTTAAAGAAGCGGCCGAAGCTTATGAAGTGTTAAGTGATGCTGATAAAAAGGCACAGTATGATCGTTATGGCCATGCAGGAGTTAGCAGTAATGGTCGCGGATTCAGTGGTGGCGGAATGAACATGGAAGATATCTTCAGCCAGTTTGGAGATGTTTTCGGTGAAGATCTTTTTGGAAGTTTTTTTGGCGGTGGTGGCGGAAGAGGCAGAACATCAAGAGCCAGAGGGGTCAGAGGAAGTAATCTTCGCGTAAAGATCAAATTGACGTATGAAGAGATCGCTAAAGGTGTAACTAAAAATATCAAGGTAAAAAAACATGTTGTTTGTAATACCTGCAGTGGCAGCGGAGCAAAAGATAAAGGAAGTGTACAGACCTGTGGCACATGTGGGGGTTCCGGCCAGGTAAAAAGAGTTACCAATACATTTATTGGCCAGATGCAAACTGTTACTACTTGTCCTACTTGTAATGGTGAAGGATCAACAATAACTGTAAAATGCGCTGCATGCAAAGGTGAAGGAAGAGTGTATGGAGAGGATGCAATTTCTATTGAGATTCCTCCAGGTGTGCAGGAAGGAATGCAATTAAATTTAAGCGCAAAAGGGAATGCTGGTGAAAGAGGCGGTGCACCCGGTGATCTGATAATACTTATCGAAGAAGAACCACATAAAGAATTGCAACGTGATGGGATGAATGTTGCTTATGATCTTCATATTTCTTTTACCGATGCAGTGTTTGGCACACAGCTCGAAGTGCCTACTATTGACGGAAGAGCCAAAATAAAAATTCCTGCAGGCACACAAAGTGGCAAAATTTTCAGGTTAAAAGGAAAAGGGTTTCCTGCGGTAAATAGCTATCAAAAAGGCGATCAGTTAATACATGTGAATGTTTGGACTCCGCAAAATGTAAGCGCTGAAGAAAAAACGATGCTTGAAAAGATGAGTCAGTCATCCAATTTCAAACCACATCCTGACAAATCGGATAAAAGTTTTCTTGATAAAATGAGAGAACTCTTCTCTTAATGTTTTTAAGTTTGTTATTGAAACAACTTCAGGAATTCATTTCTATTATTTTCTTTCAACTGTTGATCTGTTTTCAATTCAAATAATTAATTCTTATTCTTCTTTTTCTTTTTTGTATAAAAATCTTTTGCTTTATAAATTAACTCTACGAGTTGCGATTGATTAACATCGGTTGGATTAGCTGCTTCACTTGCATTATACAATACATCTCCCCAACTTATATCTTTTACAAATTGAGACGATTTAAGTATGGACCCAAACATAATGACGGAACTTGCAAAGCGATACATAGGATCAAGTTCCTTGAACAACACCGGATCGTAAGGAAATTTCTCACTCATTTGAAGGTCAGTAGCTTCATTAGGTAGTTTATATAGTAATTTGATCTCTGCAAAATGATCTGAATATACATTTGCTCCATTTGTAAAATTTGGTTCAATTTCAAAGGCAAGAGTAATGGATTGACCAGAACCAATTTCGCCACCTTCAACTTCAGAAGACGAATCTGCAAGTGCTCCTAATTTATTATCAAACCCGATGAGCCGGTATTGTTTTACTAATGAAGGATCAAATATTACCTGCATGTGAGCATCATCAGCAATTGTGTATAGAGTTTGGGTAAATTCTTTCATAATGATCTTTTCTGCTTCCTGGAAATTATCTACATAAGCAAAATTTCCATTGCCCTTGCGGGCCAATGTTTGAATTTTTGAATCTTTATAATTTCCCATGCCAACACCAAGACAGGTTAAATAAATTCCAGATTCTCTATGCCGTGAGATCAATTCATCCAATTCCTGTTCGGTTTGTAGTCCTACATTAAAATCCCCGTCTGTTGCAAGAATTACCCTGTTATTTCCTTTTTCAATAATATGTTTTTTAGCAATTGTATAGGCCAACTTTATTCCTGATTCTCCTGGCGTAGAGCCGCCGGGTTGCATTTCATCAATTGCTTTAAGGATCTTTTCTTTTTCATTTCCCGCTGTTGGAAAAAGCAACACGCCAACTGCACCGCCATAAACTACTATGCTCACTGTATCTTTTTCTCTCAAATTCATCGCCAGCATCCTGAATGCAGATTTCAATAATGGTAATCTATTGGGCATATCCATTGACCCGGAAATATCAACAAGAAAAACAAGATTTGATGGTGGTAATGAATCGAGATTTAATTTTTTGGAAAATACATTTACAAAAAAAAGTTGGTTATCCTTATTCCATGGACAATTGGTAAGAGTAGTTTTTATCTTGAATAAAGAATTATCGGCAGGTGTTTCATATCCGAAATTGAAATAGTTCAGCATTTCTTCAATGCGTACAGCGTCAGGTGGAACAGCAAGATTAAGATTTATAAACCGCCGGATATTGCTATAAGATGCCCTGTCAATATTCAATGCGATACCCGTTGTTGGATAACTTTTTGCGTCAATAAAATTATTTTCTACAAGGCTTGCATAGGTTTCATCATCGGAATACCATTTTTTTTGATTTTCTCTTGAAAGATCTTTTGTAAGTGAAGCGAGCCTGTACTTCTTATTGCTGGAAGCGATAGCTGCTAAACGTTTCAGGTTAAGTGTAACGTATTTATCAGCTTTTACCAATACTTTTTCCGTCTGGTATCCTTCATAAGTAAATATCAGTGAGTCCGATTCTTTTGTGGTTTGAATACCAAACGATCCGGAATTGCCTGTGCGAAAAAGATAGCCGGTACTTTGTTGGCGGATATTTACATTTTGCAAAAGGTTTCCACCTTCATCCCGCACCTCGCCGCGGAGATAAAACTGCTGTCCGTGAAATGGTAAAGCAACCAGCAGCAATAAATATATATATACGAAGCTTTTCACATGGATATTTAATCGCTATCAAAGTACAAAAATCCAACAAGTAACGGAAGTACTAAGCCAATTGGTAAATTTCCTTTAAATTCCTTCCTAGCCCATCGTAATCAAGGCCATAACCCACTACAAATTTGTTGGGAATTGAAAATCCGAGATAATCAATTCTGATGGGAAATTTCACAGCTTCAGGTTTATGGAGTAGAGCAGCGATCTTCATTGATGCAGGTTGGTGATGAAGCAACTTTGGTAAAAATTCATTCAATGTTTTGCCGGTATCAACTATGTCTTCAAGTATGATTATATCTTTTCCTATAATGTCAACATCTAACCCAATCGCCGTTATTACCTGACCGCTTGATGTTGTTCCTTTATAAGACGCCAGTTTAATAAAACATATTTCTGCATCTATAGTAAGATACTTAAAAAGATCGGATGCGAACATGAATGATCCATTTAAAATAGCAATGAACATAGGTCGTAAACCTGCATAATCAGAATTAATTGCATCCGCAATTTTTTTTACTTGTTGTTGTATGTCCTGATCTGAAAGAAAAGGACCAAATATTTTATCATGAACTTTTATCTGCGACATATACGTATTTATATCGATCATTTCCCGGTTGCTAATGCTGGCATGCCCGGGCCTTTAGTACGTAAATATAAAACAGAACCTACAGCGGGCTGCATATTTGGTTGAAGAAAATTGTACTCCAGCAAACTTTCAATGCGCAATGCTTCCGTCTGTGCAATATCAGCGAGTGTCTCTCCGGTTTTTACAGTATGCTGTTCATTTAACCCAACTTTTCTTTTTCTCATTATATAAATGAGCTGGTCATTTTCTACAACTTCCTGTACTTTCATTTCATTGAACTCAAAGATCCTTGCAAGAGGGATTTTATATTTTTCTGCTATCGATAAATAGGAGGTTCCTTTTTTTGCGTAGATAACTTTTGTTTCATTTATTTTAAACTCCCCATCGGGATAATCAGTTTTTGTTTCTTTTTTGGAGTAGACAACTATTTCTGGTTCAGTAGGCATAACTACCGGCTTTTGAGCCGGAATTGTTTCCGATTTTTTATTCTCATTTGCAGCTAAAGTTTCTTGCCCTGGTTTTAATTTTCCCAATGCGATCATAGTGTAATCCTGCAGATCATAATCTTCAATAAGCTTAATTAAAACCTGTGAATATTTTGGATTAGTAGCATAGCCTGCTTTTTTTAATCCGAAAGCCCATGATTTGTAATCTGTAGGATCGAGCTCAAACAGCGATGCATAACGTGGGGAGTTTTTAAGGTAGTTTGATTGATCTTTATAAGAATCCTTCGAGCTTTCATATTTACGAAAGCACTCATTTGGCGCATCATCAGTATGTTTTACTGTCATTCCAGTCCATTCTGATTTGCATTTTAATCCAAAATGATTATTTGATCTTCTTACAAGATCACTTGTGCCGGCGCTTGTTTCATGAATGCCTTGCGCAAGTTTAATAGACGCGGGAATACCGGTACGCTGCATTTCTTCTATTGCCAGTTCTTTATAGTTTTTGATATACTGAACAACAACAGGATCTGGTTGTGCAAAAGAATTTTTAAATGCTAATGAAGCAAAAAGAAGGAACAGGATTTTTAGTTTTTGCATTGGATCTTACTTTTTTCTTATTAAATACAACCCATCACGCAGGGTAAGGATCATTTTTTCAATATCGGTTCTTTCATTTATAAACTGGTTAAAAGCTTTAATTGCTTTTGCATTTTTTCCAGTCGACTCGGTTTCAATGGCCTGGCCATGAAAAAAAATATTATCGGCAAAAATAAACCCGTTTTTTTTCAATTTTGGGAAAACGAGGTTAAAATATTCAATATATCCGGCTTTATCTGCATCAATAAATACAAGATCAAATGGTTCTTCCAGCGTAGAAACGATTTTTTTGGCGTCTCCCGTATGTAAAATGACCTTTTCTTTATAAGCAGATCTATCAAAAAAGCCTTTTGCAGTTGTAGCATCTTTTTCTCTAAGTTCTATTGTATGCAGGAGGCCATCATCGGTTAATCCTTTTGCAAGACATAAAGCGCTGTATCCTGTAAATGTTCCTATTTCAAGAATACGCCGTGGCCTTATCATCATGCTCGCCATCTCTAAAAACTTTCCTTGCAAATGCCCGCTAAGCATGTGATACTCGGGATGATTCGCTGCCGTAAAATCATTTACTTCCTTCAGCAATGCATCTTCCGGTGAAGAAAATTTTTCCGCATATTCCTGTACTAAGGGATTGATCAGTTCCAATGATAATTCTTTGTGCAAAGATAACTTTATACGGGTTGCATTTTTAGATTCATCTCCTGTTCGGTTTGCTTAAGTGAAATGAACCATAAGCCAATGAATGTGATGATACCATTTATGAGAATAAGTTCATTTCCAATTTTATAACCATTAAAAGTTGTTGCTGACAAACTATCAAGACCAAGTTTCATATGCAGTTTTGCTTCATACCATGCAGGATTGCTAACCATATCAAGTATTAAAGCAAGCAAAGGCGCTATGATACAAACTGTCCATATAAGTCTTTCATTGAGCTTTCTCTTTGTTAAAATACCAAATGCAAAAAGACCAAGCAACGGGCCATAAGTAACACCAGCAAATTTTAAAATGAAATCAATGATCAACTTATCATTCATCCATTTAAAAATTAAAACCATAAGAAAAAATACAATCGCAAAAGTGAAATGTACTTTCAATCTTGTTCTTTTCTTTTCCTTTTCTGTACCATTGCTTTTCTGAATCCCAAGTATGTCAATACAGAAACAGGATGTGAGTGATGTAATGGCTCCATCAACACTGGGGAATAATGCAGAGATCAATGCAATGATAAAGATGATCCCTATTGACCCGCTGAATGCTTTGCTTAAGGCAATAGTTGGAAAAAGATCATCCGGTGGCACTTTTATTCCGTTTGCACTTGCATAGAGATAAAGAACCCCTCCTAAAACCAGGAAAAGAAAATTCACTAATATAAGCACCATTGAAAATGTCATGATGTTCTTTTGTGAATCTTTCAACGTCTTTACACTGATATTTTTTTGCATCATCTCCTGATCAAGCCCAGTCATTGCAATGGCGATAAACATTCCACCGATAATATGTTTCAAAGCAAATGATCCGGCCTTTACATCCCAATTAAAAATATTTGTATACCCTTTTTCCGACATCATTGTCCATGCACCGCCAAAATCAGTTCCCAATGCTTTAATTACCGCAATAATGCAAACAACCAACCCAACTAACATACCTGTTGTCTGCAATGTATCTGTGTAAATAATTGTTTTAACACCGCCTTCAAACGTATAAAGTAAGATAAGAGCAAGTATTACAAGAGCAGTTAATATAAAAGGAATACCCAGATCATTGAAAATAAAAATTTGCAAAACACTTATTACAAGATATAGTCTTGCTGTTGCGCCAACCGTTCTTGAAAGTATAAAAAAGAAAGCGCCGGCTTTATGTGCATTTATTCCAAATCTTTTTTCCAGGTATGTGTAAATACTGGTGAGATTCATTTTGTAATACAAAGGGATTAATACAAATGCAATAACTGCATAACCTAATAAATAACCCAGTACTATCTGGAAATAATAAAAATTTCCGCTGCCGACTCCTCCGGGCACACTCACGAACGTAACACCACTTAACGAGGTTCCGATCATTCCAAATGCAACAAGCATCCAATTGCTGCTGCGGTTACCGATAAAAAAAGATTCATTATTTGAATTGCGGGAAGTGAGCCAAGCAACAACAAGCAATAAAACAAAATATCCAATAACAAAAGTGAATAGCAGAGCCGAGGACATAAGATGATTTTAAATTAATGATCCAGCATTAGAGATAAATACGATATTTACTGCACTAAAAGTTGACAAGATAAAATAAATCTATGAAGATAAACTCACTTGCAGTTTTTTGCGGGTCAAAGAATGGAAATAATCCTGTTTATGTAAAACATGCGAAAGAATTAGGAAAGCTTTTAGCAAAAAAAAATATCACGCTGATCTATGGTGGAGGCAGCACCGGAATAATGGGTGCAGTAGCAGATGCAATGATGGAAGGCGGCGGAAAAGTGATTGGTATCATTACAAAAAAACTGGTCGATTGGGAACATCAGCACAAAGCAATTACTGACTTATCAATTGTTGATGATATGCATATCCGTAAACAGAGAATGTATGATCTGTGTGATGCGGCAGTCATTTTACCGGGTGGTGTAGGAACACTTGATGAATTTTTTGAAATGGTAACATGGAACCAATTATCCATTCACGACAAAAAAATTTATCTTCTTAATTCGGATAACTTTTTTGATTTTCTTTTGAAACATATCCAGCAAATGGAAAAGCAAGATTTTCTTTATGAAAGTGTGATGGAAAGGATCACTGTTATAGATGAACCCGAACAATTGCTTCAATACCTCAATTAATAATCAATATCTTTTTGTTTTTTTCCTCCACTACCCTGGAATAAAGGGATCTGAACACCACCTCTTATAATTGGAATTGTTCTTCCATAAGCATCAGTATAGGGAGAACCAGGTTCTTGTAGAACATCAAACAATATTGCAAGATAATAATGCGGAGATCCTCCTCTGCCCATGCGACCGGTAGTGTACCCACCACCTATAAGAAAGCTCTTGGCTTCTATGTTATCTTTTTGTTGGATCCCACTATTATTTGGTGGAATATATTTTAATTTTAAAAAATTATACTCGTATTGAGCCTGAGCAAATAAAAAACGGACGGGATATAGTTTTACAAAAGGACCTCCTCCAAAATTGTTTTGCTTTAACCGGTCATCAAAAACATAATAATCCCTGTAAACTGTATAGTTATAATTAATAACAATTCCAAGATCGGCCCAATTCGTAATACTATAACCAAGCACAGGGCTACCGCCTATAAGAAAAGTATTGGAATAAAATGCCAGTGAAATGGTACCACCTGTAAATAACTTTTGCTTAAAAGGCATTTTTTCCTTTTCCTCTTCATCTTGTGCTTTTGAATGTATAGAAATTACGGAAGCAATAAAAATGAAGACGACCAATTTGGATCTCATACTAAGGTTTTTAATTAATGCTAATTTAACTCTATTTGCTTTGGTGCGTTTAAAACTAAATCGTTAAAATATTTTACCCGCATTCAAAATATTATTAGGATCAAATGCTTTTTTTATTTGCCGCATCAAATCAAGGTGTTTTTGTTCAAACATAATATCCATAAACCCTTTTTGAATAAGCCCGATACCATGCTCACCACTGATAGTTCCGCCAAGTCCTTTTACTAATTCAAACAAAGCCCGAAGGCTTTCCGTCATTTCTGCATCGCCAAAACTATTCGGTGTTCCTTCTTTATGAATACGAATATGAAGGTTACCATCACCTGCATGACCATAACAAACTGCATTAAAATTATATTTAGCGCCGGTTTCTTTTACACCACGAATGAGTGCAGGTAATTCAGCTCTTGGCACAACGGCATCTTCTTCGATCGTATAACCAGCAAGTTTTGTTGCCTCAGCAACTCTTCTTCTTAATTTCCACAACTCATTTTTTTGCTGTACATCATCTGCAAAATATATTTCACCTGTATCGTATTGGGTTAGCATTTCGCTGATGGCCTCCATTTCACTCATCAGTATCTCCATGTTATTACCATCCACTTCAATGATCAGGTGAGCTTCGATATCGTCACTGATCTGAACAGCGCTACTATCTACGAATTTGCTTACGATCCTTAATGCATCAACCTCCACTAACTCCAATGCACTTGGAACAAATCCCGCTCTGAATATGGCACTCACAGCTTCACTGGCCTGTTCCAATTTTTTAAATGGAACAAGCATTAGGAGATCATGTTTTGGATGGGGGATCAGGCGCAAAACAATTTTTGTCACAATACCTAATGTTCCTTCACTACCAACAACCAATTGAGTGAAATTATAACCTGTAGAATTTTTTAAAACATTAGCGCCGGTCCATATTATTTCGCCTGTAGGCAAAACCAATTCAAGATTCAATACATAATCTTTTACCACACCATACTTGACAGCTTTTGGTCCGCCACTATTCTCAGAAATATTTCCTCCTATAAAACAGGAGCCACGACTTGCAGGATCAGGCGGATAAAACAATCCTTTTTCTTTTACCGTCATTTGTAAAACTTCAGTGATAACTCCGGGCTCTGTAGTTACTTGTAAATTTCTTTCATCAATATCCAGAATTGAATTCATTCTTTCCATCGCTAATACAACACCACCAAGATGTGCTAATGCGCCGCCACTAAGCCCCGTGCCTGCGCCTCTTGGAGTTACCGGGATCTTTTTGGCATTGCAAATTTTCATCAAAGCACTGATCTCTTGAGCCGTTCTTGGTTTAATAACTACATCGGGCAGATAATGAAGATTCTCAGTTTCATCATGTGCATAATGATCCAGTGTTTCTTCATCATACAACACATAATTTTCACCCACAATGGTTTTAAACTCGTTTATGATCTCTGCTGTAAGTCCCGATTTTACATTTGTATTCATGCTATGCTTTCGTTATGAGCAAAAATCGCATAATTCATCAATATGGTAAAACTAAACTCTATATGATGCTAACTAGTTAATACTTGAGATAGTATTACTTCGAAGAATAGTTCAAATAACTATCTCGGTATAACAGGTTAGTAAGCGTTATTGCGTAGACTGGGGCACATGCTTTGCCGCTTGTCGCCATTGTAAGTATCAAACAATCCTTCCTTGATCAAAGAGAATTCGAAAGCTCCACGGCCATTGTTATAATTTTTTAAAGTTGAAATAGTAGCATCGTAAGTAAAGGTTGCTTTAATATCATTCCATTGAAGACCGACCATTGGAATAAAAGCATCTTTATGACGATAGTATAAACCCCCGATCAATTGATATGCTCCGTCCCCAGAAAGATCATAATGTGCATTCATACCAACTACCACTTCAACAGATTTTGCCTGTGTTGTAAAATAAATATTCGGGTTAACAAGCCATTGATTATTTACCAAAAAACTTCCATTTAAAAAACCAATATGTCTCACTGCAATCCTATTATCAACTCCGGAGGTTTGATTAAAGAAAGATTCCCTGGGTCTGTTTACATGATGTGCTGAATAACCTGCATTCACATAAACTTTATCATTGGGAAAATAGGCATAATTCATACCCATTTGAATATCGAGATAATTGATATTGTTATTGTCCAATACTACAGAAGTGGGAAGTTTATTATCAAAAAAATGTCCATCAAACTGATCAGGGAATTTGAGATTACTTACATTGATCTGTTTATTGGACCATCCAATATTAAAACCTGCACTTACCAGGCTTCCCGCATTTATCATTTGGTGATATGCGATCGAGCCATAAATTTTTGTTGAAGTAAGATTGCCACTGCCCGCTACGTCCCGCAAAATAACTCCACCAACACCCATCCAACCAGTGTTCTCCTGGTTTTGCATAAGTTGAGCATCGCCAAAAGCACTCATTGTTTTATAAGGAATCGACATCACACTTGACCATTGATTCCTGTAATTAATTCCTACACGATAATCGCCGCCGGGAATAAACCCTGTATTAGCTGGATTAGTTGTAAGTGGCGAATTCATGAATTGGGAGAAATGCAGATCTTGTGCATGAATGGAATTACTCCATAACATTCCGATAGCTATCTGGATCCAAACTCCAAACAATATGTAAATTCTAATTTTCATTTTCACTTTTTACCTCCGGGCAAATAAGATCTATCTGATTAGCGATATATCACCTTTTTTTATTGTCTTAGTTCCGTCAAAAAATTCAACGTCCAGCGTATATGCATAAACATCCATTGGTTGTATTACGCCTTTATATTTTCCATCCCAACCTGTATTCTTATCATTTGTTTCAAATACTTTTTGCCCCCAGCGATTCCAGATTATGAACCTGATCTTTGTAATGCCAAAACCCCTGGCATAAACTACACTGTTAACATCACCCCGTTGCGGTGTGAAAGCATTTGGCACATCAACCAATGCGAAAATAACGGCTCTTACATCCTGGCAAAGAGTATCAGCACAACCGGCAGAATTTATTGCGATAAGACATGCATTATAAGTACCCGTTGCATTGTACTGATGTTTTACTGGCGATCTTGAATTTGTGAGTAAACTATCTCCATCACCAAATAGCCATTTGAATTTTACAGCGTCAGGTGATGCAAGGTTATTAAATGTCGTTGGCGTGTTTTCTACCGGTGGATCAGGTGAAAAAGTAAAATTGGAAACAGGGATCGGAAAAACATTTATTGTTCCCGTTGTTGTATCTGTCAAATTACAAGTACTCGGATCGTTAGCAATTAATGTAATTGTATATAACCCGGGTGTTGTATAAATATGAACAGGATCTATTTCAGTACTTGTTGTGTTATCGCCAAAATCCCAAATGAATGTTTGGCCAGCTATTGATGTATTGGTAAACTGCGCAGCATAGGGAGCACATCCGGTGGGCGGCGTTTCAAATTGTGCTTCTACTAATGGAGCTATCCTTATAGTTTTTTTCAAAGTATCCGGCGCATTGCAATAAGCGGTATCAACAAGGGTCAGTTTTATGGTATAGGTTCCCGGCGAAGTATAAGAATGGAAAACAGAACCTGAACCAGCAATTACCGTTGGAGAATTGTCACCAAAATCCCAAATGAAAGATGTGTTTGTAAATGGTCGCGTTGAACTCGATAGATTATCAAACCGGTATTTCAAAGAATCGCATGGATCTAATTTCACTTCGTTAAAATCAAGAGTTGCAGGAAGATTCCCAGCCTTAATGTTGAGATATGCAGTATCGCGGATATTACATGTAGTAGAATCTTCTGCTATCAGCATTACACGGTATAATCCGGGTAAATTATAAGTATGACTTGTATTTGGAACAGTAGTAATAACGGGAGCGGGAGAACCATCGCCAAAGTACCAGTAATACGTAACAGCATTTGCAACCGTATCAATAAAATCAACAGTAAGGGGAGCACACCCTACAGTATCTCTTGGCACTCCATTGATCATTGATTGAAGACCGGCGTCTACACCCGCAAAGTCAAATGAAACTTTCAACATAGCAAGATTACATCCTGTTACTGTTCCGTTTGGAAGTGTTGTCCCATTTATTGGTCCTGAAGCACCCGGTGTAGTAAGGTATACCGCATCTCCAAAACAATTTGCACATATCGCCTGGTATATTACACCTTGTTTATCAAACCGACTAGTGCCGCCATCTACATGGTCAGTAAGGCCTCCATTCTGTCCCCAGAAGCTTCCAAATAATTGAGAAGTTGCATTTTTCTTTAAAACAAAAAAGTAAAAATCGCTGCCATCAGTTGTAGACTGAAGAGCATCTGAAGTGACTGGCATACCTGAAGTTAATGATGATTGGAACTGCCCATCAACAACCCCGCCCCAACCGGATACATAGACATTTTCGCAATTATCTACAAGAAATGCTGTAATTGAAATATTGGGCACTCCTGATGTCCTACCGAACCTGGTTGAATAAATAAACGCAGAAAGATCAGGTTTCAACTTTGCGATAAATTGAGGTGCCCCCGCAACACTATATGCTGCATTTATTATCGGCCAACTACTGCCTCTTGTTTGGCCGCATATATATGGGAAACCAAATTTATCAAACTGAACACCATATACCTGGTCATCTGCACCGGTACCAACATAAGTTGATTTTATAAGTGAATTACCATTATTTGATACAATAGAAACAAATCCATCAATACCCCCTTGGTTTGCTGAATGTATAACTGCACCTGAAGTAGTACCGGGAAAATTTGTGCTACCAGTGCCACCCGCTACATAAATATCTCCGTTAGGAGCTAATGAAAGAACATAAGCTGCATCATCGCCATTCCCTCCGAGAAAACTTGCAAATGTTAGAGCAGAAACTGATGGATCAAATTTCAATAAAACTGCATCCTGATTCCCCGCCCCGAAGTTCTGCTGAAATGCACCGGCTGTAACTGGGAATTTCCCTTCTACGGGATTGCCACTGCCTGGGGATCGTGAGCAAGATGCCACATAAATATTTCCAGCTCCGTCAAGTATTACTTCACTTCTTCCATTATCACCATAATTCTGTTGCAATGAACTATTACTTTCAATTGCAATATTGACCCCATCATCGCCTGAACCGCCAATTTTTTTAGAGCCGATTATATCTGATCCGGCCGCATTAAATTTTGTAACAATAATATCATAGCCACCACCGGAACCAATTTGTCCAGTGCCCCCTCTAACGGGAAAGTCGTCTGAGTTTGTACGACCAGCAACTATCAAATTTCCAGCTCCATCAACTACAAGACTATGTGGCTGTTCGTTACCTGAACCTCCAAGATAGGTTGCATAAATTCTTGAAGTGCCATCAGGAGACAACTTAGATATACTTATATCAGTAGCGTGAATGCCGGCATTACCTCCGCCCCAAACTGTTTGAAATGCCCCTGGAGTAACCGGGTAACCTGACTTTAAGCTAAAACCACCGCCATAAAAACTTCCATCTGGTCCATAGGTTGCAGTAAAACCGTAGTTATCTCCTGTGCTCCCAGAAAAGGAACTAAAAATTAATGTGGGGTCGATAACAAGTACTTCGTTGCGGTTATAATTTTTCACATCAAACCTGATCTCTTTTCCTATTAAGACATATTTTGCTGATATCTGTTTACGCTGATTATTTTCATACTGATATGTATATGGATCCGATTCTTTAACATCACCTACAGAAGTTTTAATAACAAGTTGCTTGTTTCTTACTTCAAGATTTTCGGCGCCTGCATAACGCAATACGATCTTGCTGATATCAGCTCCCGGTTTTACAATGATATCATACTTCATGTTGCCCTTATCAGTATAAAAGCGAACATCAACCCCCGGATACATGTTTTTTGCAGTAACGCCCTGATAAATTTTACAGTTGCCGGCCCATTTGGAAGGATCATTGCCAATGAAATAATTATTGTAATACTCCAATGGCTTATCAGGAACTAATTCAATATTATTTGATGACCCCGCAAAATCCACTGTATATGCATGTGAACGCAATACCAAAGGGGAACTTCTTTTGTTCTGTGCATTTCTGTGACCATGAATATATTCCTGTACTTGTTTTAAATCCTCCTGGTTATTCTGAAGAACAGTAAAACCACCATTACGGATAAAAAAGCTTCCTGCAGGCACTTCACTTCTGAATTTAACATGGCTATCCCATTGACCTTTATTCTCTATGAACTCAATATTTTGGGCCTTAACTGTTGTTGAGAGGATAAGTAAAAACAGGGTTATGTAGCGATAACGGATCAATGGTTATATTTTTTTCAATTTACCAAAAACAACGGAAAATTTTTAAAAGTTGTGTTAAGATATACGGCTCCAGGCTGTTTTACCTTGATTTATTTCAAAGTATTTCCTGATTCGCAAATTCTCTGCCGAACTTAACTCCGGATCAGTAGCTGTTATATCTTCTGCAAAACGCCGGGCTACTTCCAGTAAAGACCTGTCTTGGACTATACTTGCCAGCTTAAAGTTTAATACTCCGCTCTGTCTTGTTCCTTCGATATCGCCAGGGCCACGCATATCCAGATCTTTTTCAGCAATTACAAAACCATTATTTGTTGATGTCATTATTTTCATTCTTTCCCTGGCATCATTTCCGATACTCTGACCGGTCAACAAAATACAATAGCTTTTATCCGCTCCACGGCCCACTCTTCCACGTAATTGATGTAATTGAGATAATCCAAATTTTTCAGCGCTTTCGATCACCATTACGCTGGCGTTTGGGACGTCCACTCCCACTTCAATAACGGTCGTAGAAACCATAATATGCGTATCACCGGTAATAAATCGCTGCATATTATTATTTTTTTGTTCCGCTTTCTGACGTCCATGTACCATGCTTATCCAATATTTGGGTTCGGGAAACCATGCTTTCACATTTTCATAACCTTTCATCAGGTTTTCGTAATCCATTTTATCACTCTCTTCTATTAATGGAAAAATAATATAGATCTGTCGGCCTTTAGTTATCTCCTCTTTTATAAAACTCATCACTTTCGATCGATCCTTTTCATAACGATGAACTGTAGTGATCGGCTGTCTGCCCGGCGGCAATTCATCAATAACACTATAATCAAGATCACCATAAGCAGTCATTGCCAATGTACGCGGAATTGGAGTCGCTGTCATAACAAGAATATGAGGTGGCGTTTGATTTTTTTCCCAGAGCATTGCTCTTTGGGCTACGCCAAACTTATGTTGTTCATCAACTATTCCGATCCCCAAATTTTTAAACTGTACTGCTTTTTCTATTACTGCGTGTGTACCGATAAGAATGTGCAATGAACCATTATCCAATTTTTCCTGTATCAATTTTCTACCGGCAGTTTTTGTTGAGCCCGTCAATAATCCAATTTCAACAGGCATATCTTTTAAGAACTTACTGAGATTATTATAATGCTGTTGCGCCAGCACTTCTGTTGGCGCCATCAGGCAACTTTGGTAACCATTGTCGGCAGCTATCAACATTGTAAGCAAGGCAACCATTGTTTTACCACTACCCACATCGCCTTGTAATAAACGATTCATTTGTTTACCGGTGGCTGTATCTTTTCTTATTTCTTTGATCACTCTTTTCTGTGCACCCGTTAATTCAAAAGGAAGATGCTTTGTATAAAAAGTATTAAAGAGCTCTCCTACTTTTTCAAAAATAACTCCTTTAGAAAAGCGATGACGTTGCGATCTTAATCTTGCCACCCCGAGTTGTGCTATAAATAATTCTTCAAACTTCAATCGTTTGACCGCTTCGTCATATTCTTGCATGTTAGCAGGAAAATGAATTTGAGAATAAGACTTAAATCTATTTACAAGTTTTAGATTATTTAAAATATCGTCTGGCAAATTTTCAGGAACATTTTTTTCATTGATCAATTTCATCAGCACTTCTGTAAGCTTGCTAATCTGCCTACCGCCCAATGCTTTCGATCTTAATTTTTCTGTTGTCGGATAAATAGGTTCAAGAAAAGATTTGCCATCTTTTTTTTCAGTTGTTAGCAATTCCATTTCCGGATGCACGATCTGAGGCCGACCCTGAAAAAAGCTTACTTTTCCAAAAACAAGATATTGCTCACCGGGTTGCAATATCTTCTGGATCCAGGTAATTCCCTGGAACCAGGTAAGTTCCAATGTCCCTGTTTTATCACGTAGTGTTGCCACCATTCGCCTGCCACCTTTTATTCCTATAATATCTATGTTATGCAAACTGCCAGCTACTTGTATATAATCTGTTGATGGATCAATTTCCCGTATTAAACTCACTTTTGTTTTATCAACATGGCGATTAGGGAAATGATTGAGAAGGTCATTAAAAGTAAAAATGTTCAGTTCTTTTTTCAGCAGTTCTCCCCTTTGCGGACCAACTCCTTTTAGATATTCTATAGGGCTGTTTAATATGTCTGTATTTGCAGGTATAATTCCCTTTTGAACAAATGTACTATTCCGTTTTAAGACTAGTATACTCATAAGACTTAAAAGAAGATGCTAAAAAAAATAAAAAGGCACATAAATTCGTTTTATTTTTACATACCCAATTCCTTTATCCTGATAAAGACCAAAATCAATGAACAACCACTTTAACCTGCTGCAAGTCTCCCTTAATTTTACCGATTTTAAATTTGGCCTTCTCACCTATGTAATGGCGTTTGTGCTTACATTGATCTTCATTCCACCCGTAATATTTATGGTAAACCGGTTTAAACTTTTTGACCGGCCCAATGCAAGAAAAGAACATTTAGTACCCACACCGACATTTGGTGGCATTTCGATCTTTGTGGGCATGATGATATCACTTTTATTTTGGTTTAAATTCACTAATCATCCCTCAATTATCACTTTCTTTCTATCCATGATACTTTTATTTGGAGTTGGTATTATGGATGATCTGAAAGACCTGGCAGCTCGTTATAAATTAGTGATTGAAGCAGGTGTGGCGACTTTACTGGCGGTATCAGGCATTCGTATTACAAGTTTTGGCGGGTTGTTTGGAGTTAATGAATTACACATAATAGCACAATACATTATTACTGTTGTTACCATTGTTGGTATTACAAATGCTTTCAATCTTATTGATGGTATTGATGGTCTTGCCGGGGGCCTTGGATTTATGAGTTTAGTTACACTCGGAATATTTCTTACTATCAGTAAGGATCTCAATTATGCAATGATAGCATTCGCTTTAGCCGGCGCATTGCTTGGGTTTTTATATTTCAATTTTAATCCTGCAAAAATATTTATGGGGGATACCGGTTCTTTAGTGCTTGGTTTTATTATCGCTGTTCTTTGCGTACAACTAATGAAGATAAATTCTACACCGGTGATACCGAATATTTATGTCTTCACTTTAGGCATTGTAATGATCCCGGTATTTGATACACTTCGGGTATTCGGAACGAGGATTTGGAAGGGTCGTTCGCCTTTTTCGGCTGATAAAACTCATATACATCACCTGATAACTAATAAAGGATTCACACATGCTTTTGCGGCCAGGATCATTTGCGTATTCCATGGCTTTATATTAATTCTTGTATACTGGATGAAAAATTGGAAACCGGAATTACAAGTGCTTATTCTTTTCTGTTGTATGCTAATTTTAGTTTACTTGTTTAACCACATCGGCCTGCTAAAAAAATATTTTAAACCGACCGCAAGTATCCTGACGCCACAAACGCAGCCGGAATAACTGATCAATTATTTATTTGTAGATTTTTTCAATTTGCCATTTGCATTTCTGGCAAGCCAATGATGAAAGTAGAGCCACTATCAATCTTACTCTCGGCTTTAATAAATCCATTATGTTTCTCAACGATCTTTTTACAAATTGACAGACCAACTCCTGTTCCTTCGAATTCCTGGTAGCTATGAAGGCGTTTAAACACTCTAAAAATGTCTTCAGCATATTTATCGTCAAACCCGATCCCATTATCCTGAATAGTTATTTTATAATAATTCTTTCCCTGGCTATACCTGGTAAATTTTGATAGATCTATTGGGTTCATTTTTTCCGCTTTCACATCGATCACCAGGTCAACCGCCGGCTTTCTGAATTTGATCGCATTGCTAAAAAGATTATAGAATAATTGTTGCATCAAACCCGGTACGGCTGAAACTACAGGTAGGTTTTCATAATTTATTCGTGCATTACTTTTTTCTATTTCCACTTCAAGTTCTGTCAACACATTTTTTACTAATTCATTTAATGGTGTTTTTTTGAAATCACTTGAACTTACAGTATGTCTCGAGAAATCAAGCAGGTTATTGATGAGGTTCTGCATCCGTTTGGATGAATTAATTATTTTACCAAAATACTTTTCACTGTCTGCATCAAAATTGTTATTCCTTAAAATCTTGTCACTAAACACTTGTATTTTTCGTAGGGGCTCCTGCAGATCATGCGAAGCCATATAAGCAAACTGATCAAGCTCTTCATTCATTTGCTTCAGCCTTTCATTATTGGTCACCAACTGTTCATTCAAAAGTTTTACCCTTTCCTCCGAAGCTTTTCTTTCTTCAATCTCTTTTTGTAAAAATTCATTGGCAGACAGCAACTTTTTTTCCTGCAACTGCAACTGCTGGTTTTTGCTGTACAATTCAACGAAGACAGCAACCTTTGCCCTTAGCAATTCAGGGTTGATCGGTTTGTAGATATAATCTACACCACCCATTTTGTAACCCCTGAACATAAAATCTTCATCATAGTTATTAGCTGTAATAAATATAATTGGAATGCTCCTCAGTTTATCCCTCTCATAAATAATTGTGGCGGTTTCATAACCGTTAAGCTCTGGCATCTGTACATCCATCAGGATAAGAGAAAAATCATGATCGTTCAATAACACTTTAAGCGCAGCCTTACCGGAATTTGCTTTAACAATTGTATAATTATCTTTTTCAAGAATGGCCTCTATTGAAATAAGATTATCAGCCCTGTCATCTACAAGAAGAATTTTAGCTTCGGTTTTACTTAAAGGAAGAGCTGCTTTTTCCATTCTTAATTATTTATACATCCACACTCTCATAAGCGATAGTAGTTGATCGATCTTTACAGGTTTTGTTATATAATCCGAGGCGCCGGCATCAATACATTTTTCACGGTCTCCTTTCATTGCCTTCGCCGTTACAGCAATAATCGGTAATGTTTTATTCTTATGTTCACGTCTTATCTTCTGCGTTGTTTCATATCCATCCATCTCAGGCATCATAATATCCATCAACACAATATCAATATCACTGTTCTCTTCCAGAATTGTCATTGCTTCCTGGCCACTTTCTGCAGTGATCGTTTGAATGGCATAACGTTCAAATGCGGTTGTCAACGCAAAAAGGTTTCTAACATCATCATCAACCACCAATACTTTTTTATTGGTCAGTATATCATTCTTTGCACGCAGGTTTTCTATAAGTTTCCTTTTTTCCGGCATTAAGTTTTTATGATCAATATGCAACAACATCACCATTTCTTCCAATAACAGGTCAAGAGAATTTACATCTTTTAATAAGATCTTATTGGCATATTGTTTTAACTGATTCCTTTCTTTTGGCAAAAAGTCTTTAGCGGAATAAATAAGTACTGGCGTCATTTGTATTTTACTAAGCGTACTGATCTCCGTAACAAGATCAAGTCCCCCGATATCAGGTAGCATGTAATCGACAACAATGCAATCATAATTATTCTGACTTATCAACTCCAGTGCCTTGCTACCGGTATCAACGATCTCAATATTGATCAGGTCGCCGTTATCGAGCACTTTTTTCATTTGTGAAGAATCGAGTTCATTATCTTCTATCAGCAATACTTTCTTCTGTTTTTTCTCATTGAATTGAACAATATCATTAAAGAGATTGTTTAATGCTTCTGTTTTCAACGGTTTTAAATGGAAACTTCTTGCGCCCCGTTGCATTGCCAATAACCTGTTTTCTTCACCTGAAATAAGATGCACCGGAATATGCCTGAAATTAATATCATTCTTGAAAAGATCAAGTACTCTCCATCCGCTGGCATCAGGAAGTTTTACATCAAGTGTGACGGCAACAGGATTGTATTTGTTAACCAGATCGAAGACATCACCAAAATGAGTTGCTACAACAACTTTTAACTCTAATTCATGCGCCATCTCGATCATGATCTTACCAAAACGAACATCATCTTCAATTACCAACACTACTTTATCATTTGCCTGTATATTATTTCTGTCATCTCCTACTTCATTTATTATTTCATTCAGCGCATCAAGATCCTTTGTATCACTTACTTTAATAGTTGGCACCGATTGAATAGCTGCATCAGAAACCCCTTCTGCTAATTTATATTCACTTATTTTAAGGTTTGTTTGTTTTTCCCTCTTAGATTTCACAGGATCATAATCAATAGGCAGGAATAATGTAAATGTACTTCCAGAGCCGATCTCACTTATCAATTCAATTGATCCACCCAACAGATCTGCGAGACCACGGCTGATCGATAACCCAAGACCTGTACCTCCATATTTCCGGCTGGTAGAACCTTCCGCTTGCTGGAATGCCTCAAATATGATATTCTGTTTATCTTTTGAAATTCCGATACCGGTATCTTTGATCTCAAATGCAACCACTTTTTGTGCATTGGAAAGGCCATAATGATGTTGTCGCCAATTATTATGGGCCTCATAAATACGAAGTTTAACTTCTCCTTTTTCAGTAAACTTAAATGCGTTTGACAAAAGATTTTTGAGAATTTGATTAAGACGTTGCGCATCTGTCTCCATACTTACAGGCAGCATGGGATCAAGGTCAATTGAGAACCGCAAGTTTTTATTTTCAGAAATATGTTTGAAAGTTGTTTCCACGAAATTGGCGATCTCATGGAATTGTAACTTAACGAAGTCTGTAGAAATATAACCAGATTCGATCTTAGACAAATCAAGTATATCATTGATCAATTGTATCAGGTCATCACCACAACTATGAATTGTTTTTGCATAACTAACTTGTTTCTCATTCAAATTACCATCATGATTCTCGTATAATTGTTGAGCAAGGATCAATAAAGAGTTCAACGGTGTACGCAACTCATGTGACATATTTGCAAGGAACTCTGATTTATACTTGGAGGTCAATTGTAATTGTTCGGCTTTTTCTTCCAATGACAATCTTGCTTCTTCAACTTCCTTGTTCTTTGCTTCCACTTCTTCTTTTTGTTTTACAAGAAGGTGAGCTTTATCCTGCAATTCTTCATTTGTTCTTCTTAACTCATCTGTTAATGATTGTGATTGAACAAGTAAGCTTTCTGTTCTCGTGTTTGCTTCAATTGTATTTAACACGATACCGATACTTTCTGTCAACTGGCTTAAGAAGTCAAGGTGTGTTTCACTGAATGTATCAAATGAAGCTAATTCAATAACAGCTTTTATTTCTTTTTCAAACAATACGGGCAATACGATAAGATTTAATGGCGATGCTTTTCCAAGACCAGAACTGATCTTTGTATAATTCTTTGGAACATTAGTTAATAAAATTCTTTCCTTTTCCAAAGCGCATTGTCCAACAAGCCCTTCCCCTAATGCAAATTCTTTTTGAGTTTTAACTTCTTCTCCAAATGCATAGGCTGAGAATAATTTTAGTTTTTGATTTCTAAAACTTTCGTCTTGCTCAAAAATGTAGAACATACCTTTCTGTGCATTCACAACCTGCGCCAACTCAGAAAGAATACGCCGTGTTACCGTATTCAGATCTTTTTGACCTTGTAACATCTGCGTGAACTTTGCGAGGTTTGATTTTAACCAGTCTTGCTCCTGGTTGCGCAATGTTGTTTGCTTCAGGTTTGCGATCATCTGGTTAATGGTATCTTTCAATTCTTCCACTTCACCTTTTGCTTCAACACGGATCATCTGTGTAAGGTCACCTTTTGTTACTGCAGATGCCACATCAGCGATATTACGTACCTGTGTTGTTAGATTTTCTGCAAGCTGGTTTACGTTTTCAGTTAGGTTTTTCCAGATACCTGATGCACCCGGTACACTTGCCTGTCCTCCCAATCTTCCTTCAACACCAACTTCACGGGCAACGTTTGTTACCTGGTCAGCAAACACAGCGAGTGTATCGATCATTTCATTGATGGTATCGATCAACTGTGCAACCTCACCACGAGATACGATCGAAAGCTTTTGTTTTAAGTTACCAGTTGCAACTGAGGTTACAACTTTTGCAATACCACGAACCTGGTTGGTAAGGTTGGAGGCCATCATGTTCACAGAGTCGGTAAGATCTTTCCACGTACCGGCTACACCCTGTACTTCTGCCTGGCCACCAAGCTTACCTTCTGTACCTACTTCACGAGCCACCCTCGTTACTTCAAATGCAAATGAGTTCAACTGATCCACCATTGTATTAATGGTATTTTTCAAATCGAATATCTCTCCCTTTACATCGATCGTTACTTTTTTGGTTAAGTCACCAGATGCAACCGCTTTTGTTACTTCGGCAATATTTCTTACTTGTGATGTAAGGTTACCTGTCATTTGGTTTACCGAGTCCGTAAGATCTTTCCATGTTCCTGCAACACCGGGCACGAAGGCTTGTCCGCCGAGTTTACCATCAGTACCAACCTCACGGGCAACACGTGTTACCTCAGAAGCGAAGGCACGCAACTGATCCACCATCGTGTTCAATGTTTCTTTCAATTGCAAAATTTCTCCGCGAACGTCAACGGTAATTTTTCTTGACATGTCTCCATTTGCCACAGCGATCGCAACGTCTGCAATGTTTCGCACCTGGGCGGTGAGGTTACCCGCCATTTGATTCACCGAATCTGTTAAGTCTTTCCAGGTACCCCCAACGCCAGGCACATTTGCTTGTCCACCAAGTTTTCCGTCCGTTCCAACTTCTCTTGCAACACGGGTTACCTCCGAAGCAAAGGCACGGAGCTGTTCAACCATCGTATTGATCGTATTTTTTAATTCAAGGATCTCACCTTTTACATCCACTTCGATCTTACGTGATAAGTCACCATTCGCAACCGCCGTTGTTACTTCCGCAATGTTTCTTACTTGCGATGTAAGATTCGAAGCCATTTTATTTACTGAGTCTGTCAAATCTTTCCAAAGACCTTCCACACCCGGTACGTCTGCTTGTCCACCAAGCATACCTTCAGATCCAACCTCACGGGCAACACGGAACACCTCTGAACCGAATGAATTCAACTGATCCACCATCGTGTTGATGGTATTCTTTAATTCAAGGATCTCACCTTTTACGTCAACCGTAATCTTTCTTGACAAGTCGCCTTTTGCTACGGCCGTTGTTACTTCTGCAATGTTTCTTACCTGCGCAGTAAGATTGGATCCCATTTGGTTTACTGAATCCGTTAAGTCTTTCCATGTACCACCAACACCCTGCACTTTTGCTTGCCCACCAAGCTTACCTTCTGTACCAACCTCCAGGGCAACACGGGTTACCTCTGATGCAAATGAGTTCAACTGATCCACCATCGTGTTGATCGTATTCTTTAATTCAAGAATTTCACCAGCCACATTCACCGTAATTTTTTTAGAAAGGTCACCGGTTGCAACCGCTGTCGTTACATCTGCAATATTTCTAACCTGAGCAGTAAGATTCGAGGCCATTTGATTTACGGATTGTGTTAAGTCTTTCCATGTACCGCCAACATCCTGCACTTTTGCCTGGCCACCAAGTTTTCCTTCAGTACCAACTTCCAATGCAACACGGGTTACCTCTGATGCAAATGAGTTCAACTGATCCACCATCGTGTTGATCGTATCTTTTAATTCAAGGATCTCGCCTTTTACGTCCACTGTAATTTTTCTTGACAAGTCACCTTTTGCAACCGCTGTTGTTACCTCTGCAATATTTCTTACTTGCGCTGTAAGGTTACCAGCCATTTGGTTTACCGAATCCGTTAAGTCTTTCCACACACCACCAATTCCTTTTACTGTTGCTTGTCCCCCAAGTTTTCCTTCACTACCAACTTCACGGGCAACACGGGTTACCTCAACTGAGAATGAATTCAACTGATCCACCATCGTGTTGATGGTATTCTTTAATTCAAGGATCTCACCTTTTACGTCCACTGTAATTTTTCTTGATAAGTCACCTCTTGCTACCGCAGTTGTTACCTCTGCAATATTTCTTACCTGCCCGGTAAGGTTTGAGGCCATTTGATTCACTGAATCAGTTAAGTCTTTCCATGTACCACCAATACCTTTTACCTCAGCCTGCCCACCCAGTTTTCCTTCGGTACCAACCTCACGGGCAACACGGGTTACCTCTGATGAGAATGAATTCAACTGATCAACCAGGTTATTGATCGTATTTTTTAATTCAAGAATTTCTCCTTGCACATCCACCGTGATCTTCTTTCTTAGATCTCCTCTTGCTATCGCTGTTGTTACCTCGGCAATGTTTCTTACTTGTGCGGTAAGATTACCAGCCATCTGATTCACTGAGTCAGTAAGATCTTTCCATACACCTGCAACGCCTTTTACTTTTGCCTGCCCACCAAGTTTCCCTTCACTACCAACTTCACGGGCAACACGGGTAACCTCCATCGAAAACAAGTTCAACTGTTTCACCATGTCATTTACCTCGGCAGCGATCTTTGCAAACTCTCCTTGTAAAACGTGATCGCCGATCTTCAAGGGCATTTCCTGCGAAAGATTTCCCTTTGCCACAGAACTGATAACGTGAGCTATTTCAATTGTTGGGTGAACAAGATCTGAGATCAAACTATTTATTGAATCAACACCAGATGCCCACGAACCTTTTGCAAAACGTGGCAATTCCACACGGTGATTTAAGTGTCCTTTTAGCCCAATAGTATTACGGGCTTTTGTCAACTCTTCAACCAAAGCTTCATTCAATTGAATGATTCCATTAAGTGTATCACAGATCTTTCCGCTGATACCTAATTTATCCCCGGGCATGCGAACACTAAAGTTTCCTTCTTTCACCTCTAATAATAATCTCAACAATTCGTAACTATCTATTTCATCGATAGTACCATTATTCCCGTTTTTATGCTGTTTGCTTCCATTACCGTTACCATTTGCTTTACTTGAAACAACTGGAGTTTGCACATCAAGTGTTATGTTATCTGCCGAAGAAGCAGTACTTGCCTTCGAAGGTTTGGGGTTTCTTTTCATACTATATTTTTAAAAACAGATATGGGAATTATAACCAATAATAATTTCTCTAATTTCATGCGGTCAATTAGGGAAATCCCTATCTTGGGATTGTAGATCATTTCTTATCTAAAAATTTGTGCCACAAAAAGTAATTACAAGTCGCGACCTCCCTTCCAAATTCATACTGCTGGGTGAAGATGATGCAGATGACCAGGAAATGCTAAAAGAAGTTTTTGCATCAATCGACATCGGTTTTATTCTTTTTTTTGTAAACAATGGCAGCGAAATACTTTCTGCCCTGGAAAAATTGAAGAATGACCAGATGCCGTGCCTAATTGTTCTGGATTATAATATGCCCGGACTAAGCGGCGCAGATATTTTACGGGAACTGGGTACAAATGAACGCTATAAAAATATTCCCAAAGTTGTTTGGAGCACCTCAGGCTCAGAAAAGTTCAGGTCCATTTGTCTTGAATTAGGTGCTGTTGATTATGTAATTAAACCTTCTAATGTAAATGGCCTTGAGGAAGTTGCCCGCTACATGTTATCACTTTGCGTCGTCTAATTCGCTTGTTTTCCTGTTATTTTATTGAAAAGAGCTGTTCAGGATCTGTAAAGAGATCGGCTTTTCCCACACAACAATTTTTTTATTCTGTGAGATAAAACTTGATTTGGATTGATGTGCACTTACCAGGTAAACCTCTAAATGGGGATTTTTTTCTACAATCTGGTCTACATATTTCCAACCTTGCCCATCAGGCAGGTTATTGTCCAAAAATAAAATATCGGGTTTATTTTCATCCATAAGAAAAAGTCCGCTTTGTAGATTATTGGCTACAAAGACCTCATAATTCTTCCGGCTAAAATATCCTTTCATAATTAAACAAAAGTCTACTTCGTCATCAACTATCAGGATCTTTTTTTTCATTAATGAAATAGCAATTACGCTTTGGGTTTCGGCTTACAAAACAAGGTCACATCATAACGAAATTTTGCATTACGATCGTGATACTCATCAAATACCAGCCCAATAAAAATAATGCAAATTCTAAAACCCAATTTTGAACAAATAGTACGTTAAAAAATCAAATTTTTTTTTACTTAAAGCGTAAATATCCGAAATCCGGACCAACGGCACAACAGCAGGAAGTTTTTAAAGGGACATAGGAATCGTTTTTGCTATGTTGAAGTCACGATTTTCCCCCATTACTAAAATGAGAATTGATGCCCAACAAGAATAAATACAAAATTGCCGTAATTGAAGATGATGAAGATGATTATCTCATCATCAAAGATTATCTCACAGAAATTGAAGGAAAATCTTTTACTGTTGATTGGTTCCGGGATTACAATTCAGCGATCGAAGCAATTAGAAACAAAGACTATCATCTTTATTTTGTTGATTATTTTCTCGGTCATAAAACAGGACTGGACCTGCTTGATGCAGCCGCAGAATTAAATTGTGATGAGCCCATCATCTTACTTACGGGGTTAGGGAATAAAGCCATAGATATAAAAGCTATGGAAAGAGGGGCAACTGACTACCTCCAAAAAAATGATCTGAGTGCCGAAAAACTAGAACGATGTATTCGCTATGCACTCGAAAGATCTAGCTTTTTAAAAGAATTAAAAGCAAGAGAAGCAAAGTATCGTACTCTTTTTGAAAGCTCAAAAGATGCTGTTTTCATTACTGACGATCAGCTCAATCTTAGTGAGGTGAATGATGCCGCGGTTCAATTGTTAGGTTATTCAGAAAATGAATTGGTAGGTCGCAATCTTCGGGAATTTATTTCTGAGCATCATTTAAATGGGAAATTGAAACCATTGACTGAAAAAAGTCATATAGAAGACAATGAAATCAAGATCATCAATAATAATAATGAAACAAGGGAATGTCTTCTTTCTCTTGCTCCTCAACGTCAACCGGATGATGAAACATTTGTGGTACACGGGATCATTCATGATATTACCAGGATCAAAAAAGCAGAAATGGCAAATCTGCAAGCTGAAAAACTGGCCGCCAACGAAAGATTGATCCGCATGCTGGCGCATGAAATAAGAAATCCTTTGAATAATATTATTTTATCAATAGAACAATTAATACCACTGGAAAGAGATGAATTCCAAAAAAGTTTCATGGAAATCATTCAAAGAAATTCATTACGCATCAATAATATCATTACTGAATTACTGAATCTTGCCAAGCCATCCGACTTAATTCTTCTTGAACATTCTTTACAGGACATCATGGATGAAAGTATTTCCCGGACAGCAGACAGGATAAAGCTTCAAAATATTCATGTAAAGAAACACTACCCTTCCGATCCTATCATTTTAAAATCTGATAAAGAAAAGTTGATAATCGTCTTTACCAATATAATTATTAATGCAATTGAGGCTATGGACACAAATGGGCTTCTAAATATTAGTATAAGTGAATCAGAAGAAGGTTATGAAGTTTGTATAAAAGATAGCGGTAAGGGATTTTCAAAGGAATACCAGTCAAGGTTATTTGAACCATTTTTTACAATGAAAAAAAATGGAATGGGCCTCGGGCTTACAGTTGCCTACTCTATTTTACAATCTCATAATGCAAAGATCAGGGCTCAGAGTAAAGAAAACGAAGGGACTGAATTCCAGGTCAGCTTTAAAAAAGTCCTACCCGTTTAATGCTTTCAATGCTTTGTCAATTGAATTAGACTCATTTAATACCGGCAGAAAAAGATCTCCTTTCTTTTTTAGCCGTTGAAAAATATTTTGCATTACAAATTGTTTGGGGCTTAATTGGTGATTTACTTCTTTCCATTCCAATGGCGTAGATACTGACGCCCCGGGTACAGGTCGTACACTATAAACGGAGGCAAGTGTTTGTCCAGATCTGTTTTGTAAATAATCAATATAAATTTTAGGCCCACGCTTGCTTAAAGATCTTTCTAATGTAGTTATTTCTGGCAGCTGCTCCTGCACAAAAGAAGCAATTATATGCGCAAAATCTTTTACCGTTACATAATCATACTTATTTTTTAATGGAACATACACATGCAAACCTGAAGCACCGGATGTTTTACAATAAGAACTTACACCAGCCTTATCCAAAACCATTTTAACTGCAAGTGCAGTGTCCACTACTTCTGTAAATTTATTTTTGTCAGAAGGGTCAATATCAATTACCATCCAGGTGGGGTTACCAATTTTTTTTGTTGTGCTGTTCCATGGATTAATTTCTATACAACCCAGGTTCGCAACATACAGTAAGGTTGCTTTATTATTACAAACTATATAGTCAATTATTTTTCCGTTGCTTTCACTTTTTACTTTATGCACATCCACATAAGGAGGCGCATTTTCTCCTGCATCTTTATGATAAAAGCCTTTATCATTTATACCATTGGGATTTCTTTTCAACGACAAACATCTTTCTTTCAAATAGGGAAGAATGTAATCTGCCATCTTATCATAATAATCTATCAGATCGCCTTTGGTAAACCCCTCATTGGGCCAATAAATTTTTTGGCGATTAGTTATTGATACTACATGTTTCCCGATCTTAACTCCTGATTTTTCTTTTGTAGCCATTTATCCAATTGAGTCTATGATGCTTTTCTTTTATCTGAAAGACTTGCTTTTAATTGTTCCATCAGGTCTTTGGTTTTTGAATGAACTACTTTCATTGGGGTGAATGGCACTGCTTTTCCTTTTGATTTCGCTTTGATGATCTTTAATAATCTTTCACTGTAATCATCCCGATATTTTTTAATATCAAAAGATCCTGACAATTGATTGATCAGTGAGACAGCCATTTTTAATTCATCGGGTTTACTTTTGGTTGAAGGCAGATCCATATCGTCAGTAGAACGGATCTCCTCTGCAAACCTGATACGGTTTAAAACAATCACATCATCTTTGGCTTTAATGATACAAAGATGTTCACGGTCTCGCATAACAAATAATGCTACTCCTGCTTTTCCTGTTTTCTTAAATGCATCTCTTAACAGGCTGTATGCCCTTACACCAGTTTTCTCCGGTTGGAGGTAATAAGGCTGTTCAAAATACATGCTGTCAATTTCTGTTTCATCAACAAAATGCTTGATCTCGATATGTTTGGTTTTTTCAGGACTCACTTTTTCAAAATCAGATTTATCAAGTACTACATACCTGTCGTTTAGATAATATCCGCGAACAATATTTTCCCAGGCAACCTCTTTTCCTGTTTTTTCATTTACACGTTTGAACTTGATATTGGAATGATCCTTAATATCAAGCATGTCAAGGTCTAATGTGCTATCCTGAACAGCACTGAATACTTTTATAGGAATATTCACGAGGCCAAAACCTAATGAACCTGTCCAAATTGCTCTCATATACTTTTTTTAATGTTAGTCGGGAAAAATATGCCAAACATGTTTATCCATTAATGATCTCTCCCCCATTTGGATGAATAAACTGCCCGGTTATATAACTGGCATCATCACTTGCTAAAAAAAGATACGATGGTGCAATTTCTGCCGGCTCACCTGCACGGCCCATTGGTACTTCGCTTCCAAAAGCTGCTACTTTTTTCCGCGGAAAACTTGATGCTATCAATGGCGTCCATATCGGACCCGGTGCAACTCCATTTACTCTTATTCCTTTTTTTACAAGATTTGAGGAAAGACTTCTTGTAAAAGATACAATTGCCCCTTTGGTTGATGCATAATCAATTAAACCGCCGCTGCCTCTATATGCTGTTACTGACGCAGTATTAATTATACATGAGTTCTTTTTCATATGAGGCAGGGCTTCCCGGGTAAGCCAGAAATAAGAAAAAATATTTATGCTGAATGTTTTTAATAATTCATGCGTAGTAAGATCTTCAAGGCTTTTATTTTCATAATGCAATGCTGCATTGTTTATTAATATATCAATACGTTTATATTCCTTGGTAACTTTCTTTATTACAGTTTTACAATGCCTTTCATTGCTAAGATCACCTGGTAAAAGGTAACAACGCCGATTATACTTCCCGATAATGGCGGCAGTATCCCGGGCATCTTTATGCTCATTTAAATATGCAATGGCGATATCCGCACCTTCTTTTGCAAAAAGAATTGCTACGGCTTTTCCAATTCCACTATCGCCACCGGTGATCAGGGCGACTTTTCCTCTTAATTTATTGCTTCCTTCTTTCTCTGGATAATCAAAAACAGGCTGTGGTACCAATTTTCTTTCACTACCCGGCCTTGGCTGGTGCTGAGGTTTTCTGAGTTGTCTTTTTTTATTTCCTTTTTGCATAACTAAACACTGAAAATTTTATACCATAACGATTGGTCAACATTTTTGAAATCAAGTGATGAAAAAAATCCCCGATTTTTTCTTACTGTAAAGAATTTTCAGGCTAATATCAAACGGCATGATTTTTACATAACCCTTACACTGGAATTGTAGGACTTACATTAGAAAAATCAAAAAACATAGATCATGATACGCAGTGCAATTTTGTTTTTCGTGATAGCACTGATAACAGGAGTAACTGGATTTGGAATAATTGCGGGGAGCTTTGCGGTAATTGCTCAAACCATATTCTTCATTTCAATGGTTATGCTCCTGGTGTCGCTGCTTTCAAGCCCGAGACCAACTGGATCTCCAGATCAACTAGAAATATAAGATTTTAAAAATATTTTGAATTCGAAGGGCGGTTCTAACCGGTTGTTTATAAATACAGCCGGTTTTTTTATTTTAAAAATTTTCCCGACACATAAAAAAATAAGGTCATTGTTTACAATGACCTTATTTGAAAACTACAAATAAAAGAAGCCACAAAAAATATTCGATTGCTTGTTAAAGCCATTTAATGATGAGCTGTTGCTGTATCCCGCATCATCTTTATTTTATCATGTGCCTGCCTAAGAATCGCTTTTTGACTTTCAATTGTTGCACGAACATCAATTGTCAGATCATCTTCATTTAATGCATCCTTATAAGCTTTTTGTGCTGCATCCTCACCAAATTCGCAAGATGCGAGTATGCCATGACGATCGTCTCCACCAAATGTTGCTTTTACATCCATCCATGCACGATAAATCTTACCGGCTGTTGTGGTTTCATCAGTAACATCCTTATCATTAGCACTTATTAATCTGCGCAAATCGTTTGCGAATTGACGGCTTTGCTGAGCCAATTGGCTAAATAATGATTGCAGATCCTGTTCGTCTGTCTGTGTTGCCGCCTTTGAATAACCGGTTACACGGTCGTTGTTGATCCTTATTAGATCTCTTAATGTTTCTGAATTTGCCATGTTGTTTAATTTTTAAGTCAAGTAATTTTTTTTAAACAATGAACGAGGAATTATTTCCTCATTCATTGTTCGGATACATTTATTCTATTTCTATTTTTCCATAGGTAAAAGATCAATAATGTTCAGTTCGTTTATGGTTTAAAATGAACCGGAACACTTATTATAAGAAGAAAAAAACATACCATGTTTTTTAACAATGTTGAAATAATTAATGCCCACGTTAGTCCATTGGTATCACATTTGATTTTGTAGGTTATAAAATGTAACAAATGGAAAATGACTATAAACTCATGTTTATAAAAAATAAACTAGAGCAAATAAAAAGTGCAGTGATGTACCCTACAAACAGTAACATCGTAAGATTACCAAATGATATTGTTGAATTTGAGAGTGTGGATGATGATGGCCTACTATGGTTCAGTGCTCATGCACCAAGAAATTGGGAAAAAGCCTACGAACTTCATTTCCCAACAAAACTTATTTTTTACAGGAAAGGTTGTGAGTATTATGTAGAGATCACGGGGACTGCAGTTGTTGTAAATAAACAAGATGTAATGTTCGGTACAAATCATATGTATGGAGGTAAATTACTTCTGAAAATGGTTCCCTATTACATTGAATACACTGAAACTGGCAGACGAGATGCAGGCTTTAAAAAATTGAAAGCACAGATGTATGATGTGTTCATGAATACCTTAGGATTGAGCAGGGCCAGTCAACCTCGTTTAACTGAATTGCATTAATCATTGCGAATTCTAATTATAGACACTATGGCAAAGTACTCGAAAAAAGCAGGTGAAAAAGTAGAACAGGCAATGAAAGAAATGAAAAAAGGGAAGCTTCGTAGTGGAAGAAGTGGAAAAAAAGTTACCAATCCTAAACAAGCTATTGCCATTGGCTTGTCCGAAGCCCGTGAAGAAGGGGTAAAAGTTCCCTATAAAAGGCCCACAAAGAAAAAGACAACCAGGAAGAAAACCACGGCCTGATAGTTTTAAGCTCCTAATATTATCTCCACGTTATCGATGAAGCCAGGAACAATGAATTTTGATCCATTGAATGTGGTCATGTTTAGTTGGCTTATAATACCCTAATTTGCTTTAAGAAAACCACAAAAGACATACTGCTTAGGGAATATTTCAGCCTTGTTCATTTTAATGCGTGAACATAGTTATATAAACACACACTAATGCCGTTAAGAAGACAAATAAGAACTGGCTATATCATTGCCTTTATATTATTGATCATTTCCTATTTTTTTATTTTTCAATCTACCTGGACGGTTCAGAAAGAATATGATTGGGTGACTAATAGCTATAAAGCTGAAAACAAAATTTCGGAGTTAAGAAACTCAATAGTAGAAGTTGAAACCAGTGTACGAGGTTATTATATTACAAAAGATCAATCCTTTTTAAGACTTTATCGTGAAAACCAGGAACAGATTTCCACAATTTATAATGAACTCAAGATTTTAGAAGCAAAAAATCCAAACCAACTCGCAAAGCTTGATAGCGTAAAACAGTTGATCGATCTCCGGCTTTCATTAATGAAAATGAATATTGCTGCTTTTCAAGAAGCAGGAGAACAAACAACACCAATCGTTGAATCCAACAGGCGAAGAGGACAAGCTGTCTTAGATAGTATTAAGGTACACACCCAGCATTTTATTTCAACGGAAGAAAAATTAATTACGGAAAGAAAAAATAACCTCACTAGCTCATTTAAGACCACACAAATTATCATTTTCATATCTCTTCTCACTTCTGTAATTGCAATATTATATTCCTTGTTTACATATATTAAGGAAAGCGCAGCCAGGGATAAGTCAAATCAAAAAAATATTCAATATCAAAAAGAACTGGAAGCAAATATTGATGAACTGAAAAGCATGGAGGCTAAACTAAGAGAATTGAAAAGTATGGAAAAATTTACTGCAACTGGTCGGGTTGCAAGAACGATAGCACATGAAGTAAGAAATCCTTTGACTAACATATCACTAGCAGCCGAGCAGTTACAGGAGCTAACCATACAGAATAATGAATCTTCTATGCTATTGGATATGATAAGCAGGAATAGCATACGAATCAATCAACTTGTCTCTGATCTATTGAATGCCACGAAAATTATTGAACTGAATATCCAGCCAGTAAATATTAATAAAATACTCGATGATACTCTTGAAATGGCCGCCGACCGGCTTGACTTAAGCCAGGTAAAAGTGCAAAAGAATTATGCGACAGATGTATGCGACGTATTAGTTGATGAAGAAAAAATCAAAATTGCTTTTTTAAATATCATCGTGAATGCTATTGAAGCGATGGAAAAAAGCAAAGGCATCCTTTCTTTGAAAACTAAAAATGACGGTGATTCTTGTATAATAGAAATAGAGGATAATGGAAACGGGATGGATGATGATACTTTGCAAAAACTGTTTGAACCTTATTTTACAAGCAAACCCAATGGAAATGGTTTAGGACTCACTAATTGCCAGAATATTATTTTAAGCCATCGTGGTAGTATAACAGTTAAAAGCACTTTAAGAAAAGGAACCTCTTTCATTGTCACACTTAAAATGATTGACTAAGTGTAGAATTTTTTCCCAATTTAGGCCAATGTTTGAACGATGGAATTTAGGATAACATCCTTTGAAAAAGGTTTTGAAATAAAATGGTCGGCGCCATCCTTTGTGGCCTTTGTTCTTTCTTCATAAGAATCATGCGCCGTGATCATAATTACATGAATAAAGGGGAATTTTTCTTTCCAGCGTTTTATCTGGTTTATTCCCAGCCCATCCGGCAAATGGTTATCAAGAAAGACATAATAGTAGTAATTGGGGGATTGAAGCATTTTATCAGCTTCCGCAAGGCTGCCTGCAAATGATGTCTGTATATTCCTTTGTTTCAATATGTTGCTTAACAGGTAGCAAATATCTGTCTCATCATCAACTATCAAAGCCTTTTTTCTTTCCGGGTCGATTAGCTCTTTAGTTTTCAGGACTGGATTTGTACTATCATTATTTCCTTTCACTATAACTTCTCCTTTTCACGAAATAAAAAGGGCAATTTTATTGCCAAACAACCGGGGTTAGAAATGATTTAGTAATTTAGTAAGAATAGATTTGGCATGATTTCAGTTAAAATAGTGAGGTAATTATTTCCCAAATTTAAACTTCCCTTCAAATGGCAAAAAGAGCACTCCTAATCGATGATGATATCGACCTATGCTTACTGCTTAGTCGCTATTTAAATAAAAATGGATTTGAAACCAGTTCTGCTCATTCAGGAGCAAAAGGTATTGCTTTATACGATCCGGCAAATTTTGATGTAGTGATATGTGATTACCGGCTTGATGACATGGATGGTATTAAGCTTATCAAAGGGCTGAAAGCAAAAGATCCTCATGTCCGTATATTAGTTATAACTGGCTATTCGGATATAAAAACTGCAGTTGAAGTAATTAAATTAGGCGCTTTCGATTATATCACAAAACCGCTTATTCCTGATGAGGTACTTTCAATTTTAAATAATTTATCGAACAAAGGCGAAGACAAAGCTGTGGCTGCTAGCCAACCAACTGAACCAGGAACAAGTGCAAAAAGAAAAACAAACCTGGATTTTTATAAAGGCAAATCTCCTGCATCGGACTTTTTGCATGAGCAGGCTAATATAGTTGCTGGCACTAATTACAGTGTTCTGCTATATGGTGAAAGCGGAACGGGAAAAGAAGTTATTGCAAGTTTGATCCATAATCTTAGTGAACGTAGTCATAAACCATTTGTGGCGCTTGATTGCGGAACGCTTTCCAGGGAATTGGCAGGAAGCGAACTTTTTGGACATGTGAAAGGTTCATTCACTGGTGCCATTCAGGATAAAGAAGGTCATTTTGAATTGGCAGAAGGCGGTACATTATTTTTAGATGAAGTGGGTAATTTATCTGCTGGCGTTCAGGCCGCTTTATTAAGAGTAATACAAGAAAGAAAATTTAAACGTGTCGGTGGCAATAAAGAGACCCCAACTGATGTACGTATCATAGTAGCATCAAATGAAAATCTTAATGAGGCATACAGGAAAGGAAAATTCAGAGAAGACTTATATCATCGTTTAAACGAATTCTCCATACATCTTCCGCCACTTCGTGAAAGACGTGAAGACATTATTCCATTAGCAGAATTTTTCCTTGAAAGATCAAACGAAGAAACCAGGAAAAATATTAGTGGCTTTAATGAGGATGTATTGAATATATTCCTTGAATATTCATGGCCAGGTAACCTGAGAGAATTCAGAAATGTTGTTCGCCGTGCAGTATTACTTACTCCTGTTGATGCAAAAATTGCTGTTTCGTCATTGCCACAGGAAATTGTTCATCATATACCTGCACATCATAATCATACAGCAGCTTCACCATTTGAACAACCTATGCATGCTCAATTCGATGGTTTAACACATCCTGAAAATTTCTCTAATAAAGATCTGTTGAAAGGCGCAGCAAGCAGGGCAGAATTTTATACTATCATGTCTGTGATGCAACAAGTAAATTTCAATAAGAAAAAAGCTGCTGAGTTATTAAAGATAGATCGCAAAACTCTTTACAATAAATTGAAAAGTTTCCAAACAACACAGCAACAATAAAAGTTAATTATATTTTTATCGAGGAAAAAAATACACAATAACCTTGTGTATTTTTTTTTATTGTTGACCCGGAAGATTTACTCAATTCCATTTTAAACGTAGAATTCCTAAGGCATAGTGTTTGTGAAAAAATTACTGATATCTCATTCATTAATTTTTAAAAAAACAGGTTATGACAACACGTAGAAATTCAAGTTGGGGATTCGGAACAATGGATTCCGATGAGCGTCGACGCAGTGATCGCGGAAGTCGTCAATCACAAGGTCGAAGTCAAAACAGAGATGAATATGAAAATGATTATGAAGATTATTCAGATGAGGACAATGATGAAGATGAGGGAAACCGTTACAGGAGTTCCAGTCGTAACCAATATGACTGGGATGAAGATGAGAATTTTGATAATTACCGCCAGGGAAGAAGTGGGCAAAATAGACGTTCAGGAATGAATTACCAGGATGACTATGATGATCATGACGACTCAGGAAATTGGGGAAGTGGTCAAGGGAGAAATCAAAGCAGAGCCTATGGTAATGATGATGATTACAATGATCGTAACTCCGGAAGCTCCTTTTCGAGAAGGGGGTTTGGTAGTATGAGTAGACAAATGGGATCCGGATATGGTGGAAATTCCGATTATGGTAATGAAGACCGTGATCAATACTCAAGAGGACAAAACAGTGGAAGAAGTAATCGTAGCAGAATGGGATCCGGAGATCATGATTACCGTGGCCGCAATCAATCTTCAAGAAACCAATATGGTAACGAGAATTACAACAATAGTTGGGGAATTGGTAGTGGCAATTGGGGAACCGGTAGTAATGAAGGTCGTGGTATCAACCGTGGATATTCTGAAGATCAGTATTTAGGAAGAGGCCAGAACCGGTCAAGAGGTTACGATGAGGATTATGATCGTTCGGGAAGAAACAGTAGAAGCAGTAATAGTGATAGCTCACGCAAAAGGGGAAGTTCAAGTTCATCAGGCAGGCGTGGTGGACGCAGTAATAATTGGTAATTAGTTTTCGAAAGACACATTATTAAAACAATAAGAGTATGAAAAATCAGAAAACCAGTACTGATACAAATGGCAGTACAAATGGTATAAAGGATGCTAGCCATAAGACTAATAAAACTTCCTTATTAGAAAAGTTCTTTGTAGACCAGTTAAAAGATATTTATTATGCAGAACAGCAATTGATAAAAGCAATACCGGAAATGCAAAAAGCGGCAACAAGTGAAGAACTGGAAGATGCATTTGATGAGCATTTGAAGCAAACAGAACGTCATGTAAAAAGATTGGAAAAAGTATTTCAGCTTATAGAGCAAAAACCAGAAGGAAAAAAATGTGAAGCAATAGAAGGATTGATCAAAGAAGCACGATCAATAATCAGCGAAACAAAAGAAGGAAGCATGACACGGGATGCAGCTTTAATAATTGCTGCACAAAAAATAGAGCATTATGAAATTGCTACTTATGGAGGATTAGTACAGCTTGCTATTACTATGGATCTCCATCGTGCTGCTGAATTGCTGGATAAAACTTTACAGGAAGAAGAGGATACAGATAGAAATCTAACCGAGATCGCAGAGACATCCATTAATGTAAAAGCAGAAAACGAAGGTGCTTATTCCTGGCAACAGGAAAAAAGTATGATGGATGCTTAAATATTCATTTTTGTAATAATATCGGATATTGCATCACTGAAAAACCCGGTTATATAACCGGGTTTTTATTTTTTGAAACTATCAATTCAAATTTAAAAAGTTTATGGTGCAGCGTTTCCTATATTAGAGACTGTTTGATACCCGCGGTGATTTTTCTTCAACCGGAGGTCCATCATTATACTCTTCCGGATTACCGTTAGGTATTTCTTTTGGATTTATATCATCTTTTTCCTGGGGCCTGTTACCCCTTTTCCTTTTTAATTTCTCATCTTGTATATCTGGTTGATGCTGGCCAGTAGAAGGAGATTTATTTGGTTCCGGTTCATTATTAATTGATTTATCTGGTAGCGGATTTTTTTTATTTTCCATTTCCATAATATTTATTTTAAAGATTCAGAATTGATCACAATATGATGGCTGTTACCAATATCTTTTTTGAATTGCCTTTGCTGAATCAAGATGCATTTTTAGAGTTGGCAATGTTTTATCGGCAAAATTTTTAACATCAATATCCGATGCATTTGATCTTGTATCCTCAAATAAAGAAATTCCATCGTTATGAGCTTTTACCATCATTGAAATATAATCCTTGTCGAAAGCTTTGCCAGTCATTTTTTCCATATCTGTATACATCTTTTGCTTATCATCAGATATAGCTGCAGGCAATGCCACGTTTCGCTGATCGGCGAAATTCTTTACTTGCTGATTTACTGCTGTGTGATCCCTTTCCAGCATTGCTGCAAAATTTTTCACGGCATCTATGGTCCCTTTTTGCTGTGCAAGCTTAGCTAATTGTATTTCGGCCATTCCAGCGTTAGTAACTTTTTTAAGAAATTCAGAACTTTTTTCATCAGTTACAACAGTATTTGTTGTAGTGACATTTGCATCAGGAACTGTGTTTGTACTCGTACTTGTATTAGTAGTACTTTCAGTAGTGTCACTCCCATCATTACAAGCTAATAACATAAAACAAAAAGTTGGCAGCAAAGCAAAAATCTTTTTCATATTTAAAACATTTGATTAAAAATTTATTTCCGCTATAAGTGTATCGGAAATCGTGCCATCAAGTAATCATAAAATGAAATCATTTTTGCACATAATTAATACTGGCATGATTTTTTAATGTTTATTGTCAAGAGTTTCTTTGGGGTGTTTGATTAAAAATTAAATCGGAAACGATTTTTTTACTCTGAGATGATACCCATCGAACCTGAACCAGGTAATTCTGGCGCAGGGAACAGAAACTTTAAAAGAGAGTTTCGGCTTCGCCGAAGCTCTTTTTTTTGGGAGAATAGTTATAGACTTAAAATAAAAATGGGAAAGTGATTCGGGGCAAAAATTCCCTTCACTTCCCCAAAAAGAAATTGTGTTATGAATATCTTAGTCTTCTTTAGAAATTAATTTGCGAATATTAGCCTTAGCCAAATTCTTAGTCGCAGGTCCATTTAACATACGGCCATCATATGAATAACGGGCACCATGACATGGACAATCCCATGTTAATTCGGTATTGTTCCATTTTACTTCGCAGCCTACATGTGTACAGATCGGGCTTAAGGCATGTATACTTCCATTCTCATCTTTATAAATGGCGAGCTTTTCATCTTTATAGTTTACGATCTTGCCCTCGCCTGTTGCAAGTTCTGCCAGTTCATGTAACTCTTCATGAGAAAACCATCTGCTCGCAAACTGTTTCACAACATCTGCATTGTGATTGATAAAATTTGTAAAGGCTGCAACGGGTTTTAACCTGTTTGGATCGTAGAGATCTTTATAAGGACTATCCTGGTTAGTGATCATCTTAGTTAATAGCAATGCAGCAACCGTGCTATAAGGCATCCCATTTCCACCAAAGCCTGTTGCGACATATATTTTATCATGTCCCGGTAGTTGTCCTATATAAGGAAGGCCATCTGGTGACTCATAATATTGTGAAGACCATTTATAAACGACCTCTTTAATTTCAAAATACTTTCGAATATGTGACTCAAGTTCTAAAAAACGGTATTCCTGGTTTTCCTCATGAGCTGTTTTATGATCCTTACCACCTACGATAAAATAATTGCGTCCATCAATTTTCTGTGAACGATAATAATTGTAAGGATCATACATATCATATAAAAGATCTTCAGGATACTCGTCGTTCTTTAAAGTAACCGCTATTGCATAACTGCGCATAGGAATACAGCGGAAGTGTAAAAGATTAACGCCTGGAGGAATATGTGTTGCGTAAATTAAAAATCTACCAGTATATTTTCCATTACTTGTTTCAACAGTTACGTTTTCGTTTTCCTCAGCAGAAACAAAACGGCATTGTTGTAAGATCACGCCTCCCGCTTTTTCAAACTCCATCGCCAAACTTTGTACATATCGAACAGGATTAAATTTGGCCTGTTCATTTACTTGTATTGCTTTTAAAAATTTAATTGGTATACTTATTTTATTTATAAAGTCATTTTTGATACCAGCATCATTTGTTGCCCCACTGATCTTGTCAAGCTCATCTTTCTGTTTATCGGTTTCTGCAAATAAGGTTGCCGAAGTTGTTTTAAAATCACAATCAATATTATTCCTGTATACCGTATCCCGAATTGTATTTACCGCTTCCTTTACTGATTCAGCAACGAGCCTGGATTTTTCTTTACTAAATTTTTTTTCTATTGTTGAATAAGGTACATCCAACAAAGTATTGATATGTGCGGTCGTGCCGCCAGTAGTACCAAAACAAAGCTCATGAGCTTCCAACAATAGACAGTTCATACCTGCTTTTTGTAAATGATATGCTGCACTTACACCTGTAATGCCGCCACCCACAATTACTACATCATATATTTTCGTAGATTCTATTTCATTTGTTGGCAGATATTCATCTACACTTTCCTGCCACACAGAAATGTTGGAACCATCCCGCTTTACCATAAAAATTATTTACTGAAATGGGGCAATTATCTTGCCACCACATCCACTCAATTTCAGAATGTTGTAGAGACATTTCCCCAGACTATTGGACTAATTAAGCAAGAAATAAATTTTTGCCGCCGAAAATTAGCAATCATCCTTATAAAATGGCATGGCATATCATTTGCCATTCTTTAAAAACTTCTAATTGAAAAAAAAGAACATTATGAAAAAGAATTGGATTGTTATTGTTGCTAGTGGATTTTTACTAACTGCATGCGGAGACAGCACAACAGATACGACTTACAATGAAAAAACAACTGATATAGCACCTACTACGAATGCTACTCCGACCGTAACTCCGGAATATAATCCGCCAGATAACACAAGGGTGGCATTTCAAACTAAATATCCGAATGCAACAGATATAACCTGGTCAGCATATAAACCTTATGAAAGGATAAATTGGGAATGGACAGGATGGCCTTCAATGGATTCTTCTTATTATGCTGTAAACTATAAAGTAGATAACAGGAGTTTTTGGTCATGGTGGGATAGAGACAATAATTGGATCGGATCATCATCTGTTATTGAAGATTCAACAATGCTTCCCGATCCTGTAAAGAAAACTATTAAAAATAGCTATTCAGGTTATACAATAAAATCTATAGATGAAGAGAATGATAAAAACAGGACTGTCTATGAAATTAAACTAGAGAAAGGAGAGGTTACCGCAAAGGTTTTGATCGATAAGAACGGAAAAATTTTGAAGAAGGATACTAAAGCTTAAAGGGATAATTTACTCTGCCTTGCCCGTACCCTGTTTTAAACTCTTTATACCCTTGAAATAAAAATGTCTTATATACGCTCAGATAACCAATAAGTCCGATCGACCGGCCGCCTTCTGCGGCCGGTTCTCTTTTATATATTCAAATCATTTTTCTTATTGAGAATTTTTCTGGTCTCTTGAATCTTTAAATTGTTGAAGTGCCTGGTATGACCAGTAATACCTATAAATATTGCTCACATACTGAACCGTTTCCCTTCCAATATGCCGTGCTGCCATGATCTCTACGTTATTAAACCATACATTTTCATTCAGCCCATGTGCTTTAGCCTCACGTCTTAATTTTCTCATATTGCCCGGTCCGCAATTGTAGGCCCCCAGTGCCATAAGATGCATATTCAACGAATCGATTTGTACACTCTCAAAATAATTATCAATTAAATAGCGCATATATTTTACACCTGCATGGATATTATTTTCAGAATTTCTAACATTGGGTATGCTGATTGGAGGACTTGCTGCGGTTCTGGGCAGAACCTGCATTACACCAACCGCTCCTGCGTGGCTCACGGTTTCCTGCTTCAGTTGAGATTCCTGGAATGCCTGGGCAGATAATAAAAGCCAGTCAAGAGAGTACTTATCTCCATATTTAATGAACATGGCTCTAAAATGATTTAGATCTGCTAATGCCTCCTTGCTTTGAGAATTCCGTAACCTATTTTTATTTTTAATGTACTTGTCATAAAGCATATTCCCGACCATTGACCCCTTCCTAATTTGAGGTATAAATTTGTTGACAGCCGCTTTTAATTTGGGTGAATTTTTTCTGAATGCCCATCCATATGACACATTAGTTTCAACTGCAATTTTTGAATATACTTTTAAGTTTGTATAAACACTATTCCAAAGTGTTCCAAGATCCTCAGAAATTATAGTGAAAGGAATTAATCCCTCATTTACCATTTCAAGAATATCTTCAGCTTCAAGATATGGACCCGTGAATTCAATTTGTACAGGCTTAAGACCAATTTTTTGAAGCGAATCATTTAGCCTGTTTAATGAAGATTGATAACTGCTGTTTTCGCGAACAAAAACTTTTTGACCAGCAAGATCAGCAATTGATTTAATAGGTGGTGCTGTAGGTCCGCCTACTACAATATCTTTAATTCCTGTTACAGTTGGTGATGAAAAATCAATCAACTCCTTGCGTTCAGAAGTTATCGTAAAACCTGATGCGATCATGTCTGCATGTCCACTTGTTAATAATGGTACTACCTGTTCACGAGTTACAGGTATAAAGATCACACGTACTTTAGCTGGATTAAATTTCAACTGCCGGTTCAATTCTTTCTCAAAAAGATTGAGCAGGTCATAAGCAAGGCCATAAGTTTTCATCCCTTCTATATAGTAGTATGTTTTTGAATAGGGAACTAAGACACGAATGTATCTTCTGGCTATCATGCTATCAAGATCACCAAATGCAACATTTGCCAATCCCAAAATTTCATTTTCAGAAGCCCAATTAATATAAGAAACACTGTCGCCTCTAAGGGTTACAGCAAATGTTCCGGAGGTGTCTTCTAAACTGGATTGATTAACACCGACTTTTTCAGAATTTTTGTTTCTAGTTGTATCCTGGCATGCAATATGGCAAACAGTTGCCATTGAAAAAATAAGAAAAAAGGTGAAACGCATTTTACAGATAATTGATAAGGTTAAAGTTCTATTTACTATGCGCTAACATAGAGTATTACTGTAATTTATACATTTTTGATTATATACTCGCTATTCATCTGGTATTATATATTTAACCATATGCTGGAGATGGTAGAATTGTCGGTCGTTACTGTCTGTAAAAGATTCCTTTGTATCGCTTCATCTGTTATTTGCTTGAACTTGGTAGTTTAATGATTTCGATACTGGATGTGGAAGGATAAAGCCATGCATCTTTATCGCTATTGTTGAAAGGGCCATCTCTTTTTGTTACCTGTGACGCCTGCAATACCAGTGTTGGTCCTGAAATAGAATTCTTAGTAGAGAACCAGTACGTTGCTTTTTCCAGTTCCTTTTTTTGACTAGATAAAAGATCTCCCCAGTCATCAGTTCCGTTTTTCTTACTCCACGATTCTATCACTGATTTTTGAGGGGATACAGTAATATTATTTCCACTGATCTGATAAACGCCAGTCTCTCTTGTCAAAAGAAGATTAGTGAGTTGATACCGGAAGGTCTTAATATAAAAACTGTAAGTGCCATTCGCATTGAAAGTGTATTGCGTTATAATAGTCCCTTCAGTCTTGCGAAAATTGCTGGGAGATGATATAACAGTGCTTATACCCCATGTGCCAACAACAGGTGAGCTAACATTATTTGAGGGCAGTTGAACATTTGTTTCTGGTTTTATTAAGTCAATGGATGAAAGAAATGATTCAATATCTTTTAAATAATCCTCGCTGTTAGTAGTTGCGACAATACTTACGCAACGGTCAAATCCGCTTATAGTAGTGAGCATCGCTATTGCATCACTTTTATTAAAAGAGAAAGTAGTTGCTCCTGATTTTATTTTCCAGCCGTCTGCATCTTTCACCTCATCTAGCTGAGGTGTTCCAATTGGTTTATAATTTTTAACGATCAAACCCTGCCACTCGCTGTCAAAATCCTGTTCTATACCCCCTTTACTGTTTGTACTTTTTACAATACCTAACTGGCACCAGCTATTTTTAGTTTTATTTGTAATACTGTAACTGGTTATATCCCCTGTTATTTCTTTTTTCCATCCGTTTGGTGGTGTATAAGTAACAATATCGAATGTTTCTTTTTGCGCAAAAACTTTTCCTACAAAAAAACAAAGAACACTAAGAAGAAATATTTTTTTCATGATGATGATTAAATATGATCATTCACCGGGAAGTTTAATTACTATATAGCCCGGAGCTTGCATGTATCGCCACATTTTTTTGCTTTCAACCTCTGCATTATGTTTTCCATCTCTCTTTGTTTCAGTTGAAGTCTGCAGCATGAGAGCCGTTATTTTTAATGTTTCATCGTAGTATATATAAAAACTGTAATTGCTTTTTTCAATACTCTGTGCCTGGCTGCTGATAAGTTTATTATAATTGTCGCCGCCATTTTTCTTGCTCCATGCCTCGATTACATTTTTTTTCGGGGTGATGGTCAGTGTTGCTCCGCTTATTGTATAGGTACCAGTTTCTCTTGTGAACAAGGTCTCTGAGTCATACTCTTTATATGTCTTTCTTATGAAGTTATAAGTTCCATTAGCATTGAAAGTGTACTGCTGTTTTGAATAATTCCAGGGTCCATATCTATTATTTGCCATCATTGCATTGTTACCAAACCCCCATGTGCCTGTAACGGATACATTATTATTATTGCTTAGCGGTTTTTGCGTGTTTTGTGCATCTGGCTTTTTTAATTCAATGGAGCTGAGAAAAGTTTCTACCGTTTTCAAATAATCTTCGCTGTTGGTGGTCGTTACAATACTTACACAGCGGTCAAATCCACTTATGGTACGGAGCAGAGCTATTGCCTCACTGTTATTAAACGAGAATGCGGTTGCTCCCGATTTTATTTTCCAACCGTCTGCTTCTTGTACCTCACCTAACTGAGGTGTACCTGTTGGCTTATAATTTTTAACAATAAATTCCTGCCATTCGCTTTCGAAATCCTTTTCTATACCTCCTTTGCTGTTTGTACTTCTTATGATATTTACCTGGCACCAACTTTTATTTGTTTCATTTATAATACCATAAGTGATTATATTTTCTGTTATTTTTTTCACCCATCCATTGGGGGGTGTGTAGGAAACGAGATCGAAGGTTTCCTTTTGTGCAAAGGCTGTTGCCGCAAAAGCAAATAAGAACCAGAAAGAAATTATCTTTTTCATTTTTTTATTTTTTTCCATAAGCTTGAAAAATACCGCTGCCGGGGTGGTCTGCATTGTTCATCATTAATAACCTTGCTCCTTTGATACAGGCAAAATAAGCATCGTATTTTTTAGGTTTTCCTTCAATATCAGAAAAACTTATCTGCCAGTTATTGAGCACAGAAAATTTGCCTGAGGATTTTACATTCGCATACTTTGTATTGCCGATAGTTCCGTTAACGACCAGGAGCTTCCAATTGTATGTATTCCCGGCGCCAAACTCGAAGGTCTCATTCGATTGGTTCATATTCATACCAACAAAATCACCCGTATAAGCATTATATAAGTTTTGCAGACCGGTGAAATCGCTTGTCCAGGTGCCTTTAAAATCTGTCGCACCAATGGCAAACTTGTTATAAGTGGCCATTCGGATCAAAGGATTCATTAAGTCGGTCTCGCTGTCCCACCTGATCATATCGGGATCAAATTTGAATTGTTGTATAAAACTATTTTTATCGGGTGTAACAAATTCAAGCCAGCCGGTTTCGCCTTGGTGAAAAAGCAGAACATACACTTCTTTGCCGGTGCTGTTCTCCGTAAGATATCCAAATCCGAGATGGGGACGTTTATAAGCAGTGATATAGGTGGTCTTATAGTTTCTCAGTTTGCTATAACGGGGAGCCACTAATATATTCCAGGCCGCATTAGTAAGAGGCTCTGGATCGGCAGGAAAAATGGTTCCCTCTTTTGGATAATGGATCAGAACTGTAATAGCATCTTTTTTCACTTCCACCCAATCTTCTTGTACGGTGCTTGTCCAGCCATCATCAAAGTTGGTGGTGGTAAAAGTAAACCCATCTTTTTTTGCCACTGTATTACTCTGCTCCGTTTTTACAGGATTAGTCACTGGCGTATTAGCGATAGGGCTTTGTTTTTTAAAATTGATGGATCCTAAAAAATCAGTAACATTTTTTTCATACTCATCTGTATTTGTGAGAATAATAATATTCACCATTTTTTCAAATCCTGTGGATGTTGCCAATATTACAATGCCTTTATTACCGTCGCTTTCAAATGGTGCATATCCGCTTTGTACTTCCCAACCATCGTCTGTTGCTGACGGGTTCATTTCTGGGGCAGTAGAAACAGTTACCATTTCTTTTACAACAGAAGCCCACGCCAAATCAAAATTTTCTTTTGAATTGGCTGTACCCGGCACTGCCTTATATAATGTTATGATGCAGTAAGTTCCTTTTGCTGCATTTTCTTTTGTAAACTGAACGGCACTTTCGGCAGGTTGTTTTTTCCATGCTTTAGGCGATGTATAGGTAACAATGTCAAATGTTTCTTTTTGTGCAGAGCCTGTCACAATAAAAGCAAAGAAGAAACAGATAGAAATTATTTTTTTCATACTAATAAACATTATTGTTCAAAAGTATTATCGTTGATCGCCTGATACTATCCTGTAAAACAGGGATATTTATCAGACAGTTCTAATCCTTTGTGATCTTAATATTGCTGATATAGTATTTATCATTCTCTCCTGAGTTGTAACTGGTAAATGACATTGCATTGAATAAGTGAGCTGCAGGTATTGCTTTTTCGTATTCAGCTATTTTAGTTTTATCAATAAATACCTGCAAAATCTCATCCTTCTTTTTAATGGTTACTGTAATGCGGTTGTTTTTTTTGTTGTTGGAAAAACCGGGTGCAGCATACCATTTGGTTCCATTTGAATAACCTGGTGGATCGGGAAATTTTGTTTCCAGTGTTGTCTCCCCGTCTCTGCCATCAAATCCGGGACGAAGTTTTAGCTCCAGGTATGATTCGGCATTGCCTCGTGAAACTTCCTTTGACAATTTAAGGGTCAATGCCTTCGCTCCCCATGTGAAATTTTGAGCAACTACTATATCATAGCTCAGCGTAAAATTTTGAGGTAATGGCATTTTGAGTTCAGTGGGTTTTATTATATAGTTTGCAATTATGGTCCAGTTACCGTCTAATCCATCCCGCTTTGTAACAACTGTGGTTGTCCCAAGAGCTAATGTACTTTGCCAGCCAATTGGTTTTTTCCCAACAGTCGTTGTAGAAAAATCTTCGAAAAAATGAATGTTTTTATCTGTTGTACTTTTTTTAGTTGCTTCCGAACCTTCACTGACTACTACTGCCTCTTTGTAAGTAGGGGAACGAAGTGGTTTATAGGATTGACCTTTTACTTTCTCAGAATCAAAAAAATAATCATACGCATATTTAAAATTAAAATTGTTCATTACTGATTCGTGCAGATGTAAATTAAACGCACTGTTCTCCATTCCCACAGTCCATCGGATAACAAGCCATTGCGGCTGGTCTTTTTTACAAAGTTCTAATGCAGCTTTTCTTACTTTTAAAATCGGGAAAGTGGTTTGACCTTTATTATCAAACATGTCATTATATCCTTCTGTTGCATTTACAAAAGAAAAAAGAGTGATTTGAGCTAAAAGTTGCAATTCAGCAATATCATTCCATTTGTTTTTATATTTTTCTTTTAATCTTGCAAGGTTCTTTTGTGCCTTTGCAAAATTTTCGGGGGACGTAGGGTCTACTTTTTGCCAAACCGGAAGTTGCTTTTCGGCTTGCGTAAAAAACTCCCCGATAGTTATTTTCTCAAACGGGAGTTCACCGTTGTCTTTTGTCATAATTACAACATAGTTGTTGTCGTCGCCAATCGTTTTTAAGGGGATATAAAAATGCTTGTACCCCTCAATGTTTTTGTGGTTAGCGAAACCCATTAGATTGCTTGCAGCTTTGTCATCAGCATCATATCCTTTTGGATTGCTGGTATAATCTGGCAGCATAAAATAGTAATCTTCGGTACTTGAAATAAATGATACCGGTAAGCTGATGTATTGCAAATGGTTCACCTCTATGTTCCAAAACTCACCATGAGCAGTTTGTGGAACAAATTTTCCCTTTGCATCTTTTTTCAAAAACATATGAATTTTTGTTTGTGCACCATACATTAATGGCAGTGCTTGCGCATGCATATTAATTGCATTACCCAACCGGCTATTGGTGCTGCTGAATTTTGGGATGTGGTTTTGGTAATAAGTCGCATTACCTAAGCATCCCCTGGGTAGATAAGATTGTTGCATCCATTCTACAAACTTTTCACAATTGTCTATTTGTTTAGCGCTGTAAATTCTATCGCCGAGTTGTTTCCCTTTTGGCGGTGTTGTATGTTTACGAATTTCCATCCAGCCGATGTCTATATCGGCTATGCTTTCCAATATAAACCCAATTCTGTCTACATATACCGGTTGTGCTTGTGAAGTCATGGAAACTGCTACAAGTGCAATGAGAATTATTTTTTTCATAACATGCCAATTAGATGATTACAATTTTATTTACCCAACATATTTTTCAATAGCGAAAAGTCAACAGCTTTTATTATATCCGACATAAAGTTTGCAGCAATTGGCTCCTGGTGGTTAGCTCTTACATATACCCAAAAAAATTGCGACGCTGATCTTGGCAATTTTTTGTTGAAATACCCCGGGTTCGGTTTAATAAGTATTAGTCCAAATGGATCATTGTCTTCTGTAAACAGGTAAGACAAATGATCATTAGGATCCATTTTTACAATGGCGGGTTGATTCAACTCCGCAGCAGGCATTTTTAATTGCGCTTCTATCTTATCAATGGCCGGTTGGTAACTCTTTTCATTATCCCGTAAAAAATTTTCGTACCTGGCTTTTGAATCATTGTAATCCATCTTCATATACTTGGCTAGTTTTCCCGGATCATTCTTATACTCTTTCTCTTTATATGTTTTCTCGATCTCCAGCCGGTCAAGTACATCCTGGAAACCAGATGCTGACTGGCGTTTCTCTTTCAAGAGTGTGATCATCCTTGTTTCCAAAAACTCTTTTTTGGTTACATAAGCATAAGGGAGCTTGCCACTATAAGTAATTAGCCAGGCACTCGCTTCACCTGTCATTCCCAAACCAAGAGGTACATTTATAGTTTTAAAGTACCAGTATCCATCCTTCTCCAATGGCATATCTTTTATATAATGGTACCCAATACGGGATGATGTTTCATTGCTGTCTACGGCATCGTAAATTTCAGCATCAAAAATATTGGCGCTAATGGAAAAATAAGTTGGAGTTTCGTGTTCTATTTTAACAGCATTTCCGTCACAATAAAAATTTAAAGGAATGATACTATAAGCGAAACTATTGCCTTGCATATTCGGGTAAAGTGGATTATAGGCTCCATGAAAATTTGCTTCCACACTTTTTGGAATATATTTTGATTTTATCATCGTGTGTATAGCGGCTATTGTCTTTTTTTCCTGTGCTAGTTCTACAGCAGTTCCTCCCTCAGATCCTTTCGGTGAAGCTTTCCATATGCCTGGCTTTTGGAGTAATAATTCTTTGGAGCAATTCTGCGAAATACTGCTTAATGAAAACAGCAGCATCATATTTAATAAAACAGCTTTCATTATTTTGGTTGAAAAGTTCATTAACTTGTTATGTTCGTTTTAAAAATTTTCCCGACACAGTTACCCCCTGTATTGAAAGTAATTTTTACCATTCGGTTACTTTGATATCTTTCAGGATACCGGTTCCGTTCACAGCACCCCGTCCGCTGATAAAACTTACACGGCTCTCCAAACCCATTTCCACCGTTTTGCCCACGGGCCCCACTTTTACACCGACCGATGCTTCCGCTTTTGATACCAGGTTTACATCACCAATACCCTTGGGGCCTATTTCTATCTCAACTGCCTCAGTTATGGAGACCCCGGCTTTTATCGGTCCTTGGTTAATGCCTACGCCTGTTTCTATGCCAGTTGATACAGTACCATTCCAATCTTTTACATCTTTGTTTTGGTCTAATTCAATATTGATTTCGGCACCTGCAAAGATTTCTACACCTACTGGGCCTACACCGACATCCGCACTTATTTTCGGTTTCAGTATGATGGTGCCGCCAATGTAGTTCTGTCCCAGTTCCTTTTCGATATATTTTATTTTGCCCAGGTTGTAAGTAGTAGTGCTGTGGCTGCAATTGGTTTCTATTTTTACTATCCCATAATCAATATTACTTTTGTACTCGCAGGCTATATTATCAAATTCGGCCAGCTTGCCGGGTTGAGCATCCTTTTCTTCAACACACTCAGCCGCAAATTCGTATCCTCCTGCTGTTAGCAATGGCCGATATTCCTTCAACTTCATCAGCCAGCTAATCATACTTTCCAGCCTGATGATTTCAAACTGAATTTCGTCAGTACAGGTATATTGCGACCAATAAGCCATATCATTGATAGCAAGTTTAAACACCTTCAAGACTTCATCGTTATAAGATTGTTTTAGCTCATTACATTTTCTTAAAAAATCATTTTCTGCATTGATATGGTCCTTGCAAGGCGCTTCCGGTGCTGCTTTTTTTCGATATTTCTGTAGTTGGTCTAATTCGGTTGCTAATGCAAAAAGCTTTTCACTCAGTTTTTTCATCTTTACTTCATTCTGGCTTACCACATCTTGCATCATCAGCGATGCTTTTGTAGCATAAAGTGGCTTTTGCGCCGAAGTGGGAATAGTGCCACCGCTGTTTATAGCCTGTATGGTTTGCGCCGTCGTCGCTTTTACATTTTTCTCATATTTTACTCCGGCTTCGGCCAGTTCGTTTTTTAGTTTGGTAATTTCTTTATCGCAATCATTATCAAAAACCTCCCATTGGGGTATCAGCGCTTTCAACTCACTTACAGATTTTGGATAGTCCGGCTGCCGGAAGCGGCCAAGACCCAATGGGTCGGCACTGGGTTTAAATGGTAGTCTTACATCTGCCCTTTTTAATTTATATCCGAATTTACTCAGTTTCTCTTCTTTTTCGTTCGTATAGCTATGCTTAATGGATCTCTTCAAAGCTTCGATTGCTTTTGAGGTGTTGCCCCTGCTTTCTTCAATAGCTGCTTTTGTCAAATTAGCCTGCGGATGATAAGCATAAATGCGAATGGCGCTGTCTAAATATTTTTCAGCCTTGTTTATTTCTCCCAAGCCGAACCATGCCTGCCCCAGGTTGTTGAGCAGTGAGCTGTTTTTGGGAAATTTTGCATTGAGGCTATTAAGAATTGGAATGGCAAGGTGCTGAGCTCCGAGCATGGAAAGCATGGAAGCGTAATTACTGATGTTATCAATATTAGTCGCATCGTCAGCACAAATTTTCCCCAAAGTGGAAAACGCCAATTCGGGTTTGCCGGCTATCCATAAACCAACGGCCATATTACCTGCTTCTGTGCTGTTCTTGCTGTTTGATTTAATGTCACTGTAAATTTTGTCGCTCAAGCTTTTTATTTCCGGTTCCAACATTGCCCCTGCTTTGCTTTGTACAGATACGATATAGGATCTCATGCGGCTTTCACTTACCCCTTTGGGTATCGCTGCAATCCTTGCTGCATCCCGAACCGGTACAATCCTGCTTTCATCTTCATAAGCTTTTTTCAACTGGGCATCTGTTACTCCCGACATTGACTTTTGAATGCTTTTTGTATCCGGCATTTTAATACCCATACTGTCCATCATCCTTTTATCTTCCGGGCTCATTTCATCCATTGCCTTTTGCATTTCCTTCATCATCTCATCCATTTCTTTTTGAGTTGGAGGTTTTTCTTTTGCAGCTGGCTTTTTACCGGTTTGGGAAAATGCTGAAATCATAGCAAACAGCAAAACAAATAAGAGAAGATATGTTTTCATTTTATTCTTTTTAGAATTCACCATTTATACAATTACTTATTTCAGATCACCGGCAATAATATTAGTAACATTAGCTACCTGTTTGATAACCCTTGTCATCAGCGCTGTAGTAGTAACGGTTTTAAAAATATCGGCTCGCACATACACAACATTGTCACTACTTTCCAAACCGATCTTTATAATGTCGAAATCATTATTTTTCTGCAACAGGTATTTGAACTTTGTATCATTGATCTTCCCGGGCAACGCTTCCGTAAGGTTTGTATAAACAATATACAGGTCACTTACTTTTTGTATAAGTACATTATAGGAAGCAATGTTTTCCCCTTCATATGGAATAACAGCAAGGCTATCATTGATCATTTTGAACGGAAGTCCCGTGCCGCTTACTATCTTTTTTAATGCCGACTCAGTCGGCTTAACAGGGGCCTTTTGTTTTGCCTGGCAAAAACTGATACATGCGATAAACAGGAAACAAAAACTAAATAGCAGAAATTTTTTCATTATTGATTTTTTAAATGAAGATTTTTTGAGAAGTTTTCTATAGCTCCCTTAAATAGCGGATCGGTGAAAACAAAGGTTACGCAAGCTGATGTTTGATTTTTTCCAAATGAATTGAGCATCACTACGCATTTCTTTTTATTATGATAGAAATTACCAATTGCCAATGTTGACGCCCATCCATCCAACAGTTGTCCCGTCATTATCTTTCCGGGTTTTTTATTTGCTTTAGTCAATCTCTTCACTACTTGCTCATTCCATTGGCTCGTAACATTTTTCATCGCATCTTCTTTGGTGTGCTGGCTTTTGTACAATGTAATCGTACAGAAATTGCCATCCACATTGCTCATAGTAAACTGCACCCGTGATGGCAATTCGCTTTTTGTAAAAAACTCAGGAGATCTATAAGTGAATACATCAAAACTATCTGTTTGTGAAAAACATTGTCCTGACAGCAGCAATAATGAAGCTTGTATTAAAAAGAATAATTTCATAAGATGATCGCCAAATGTTTTTTACGAAAATTGATTTCTAAAAATCATCACAAACGGGGAGAAATTATATCCCAGAAAAACAGGATTTTATAAACAACTGTCTTTATTCCAAATTAGTTTTATACGACACCCTCCTCTTATAGCTGGCAGTACATTCCATTTATAGGGTAGCAGTGTATGAATGCCTAAAAATTTTGCTTTCCAAAAGCTGATCCCTGCGTTGGCATTTATCTCGCTGAATGGAATCTGTACCTGATCGGTTATTTTATTTTCTTCCGCTATTAACGAATGATTTTGCACCTGCAAAAAAGTTTCTGTGTTATTCGTACGGGGTATTCCGATTTGTTTCCACCAGGTTACTTTTTTTGCAGGAGTCTCGCCAAGTGAAAGAATAAACTCAACCTGGTCGGATGCTACCACATCGTATTCAACAGTAAAAAGCACATCATCGCAGTCGTCGTTGGTTCTTAAATTTCCCTGGGAGAAACTGCCTTTTGGCGGGAATGGATACCAGTACCCGGCATAATCAATATCTGTTCCTGATAATATATAGCTGCCGCCAACGCTGGAACTATTTAAAAGTAATGCTTCCGGAAAAAAATAGTGCATAATTGACATCCGGTCGTAGCCTGAGTAATTAGTGTTAGATTGACTGTATCTATTAATTACATTTCTATTTACCTCATCTTCTGACCAGTTATTATTATCCTTGAAATACTTATACGTTTTAGGCAAATCCCACTGAAGTGGTGAAGCAGGAGACTGGTGTTCATGATGAAACCCAAGTGCATGGCCAAATTCATGTATGATTGTCCTGCTTAATTCAATTTCCGTAGTTGAGTGATCAAACGATCCAAAATTCATAGTGTATTTTTTAAATGGGTTATCTAAAACATCCCGTCCTACCCAAGACCAGCTTTGGCCTGAGCTTTTAAAACCCACTTTGATCCTGGCGGCAGTAAAATCACTGATGAAATCAAATTTTATATTTGCGTACCTCTCCCACTCTCTTGCATAGTGTATCACCCTTTCCCTCATTCTTTCTGAACCATTTGAAGTGGACAAATAAACTGTAATGACATCGCCGGGGTTCCACATCTTTTCAGTTGCAGCTACTAACCCTTGCCGTATTACACCGGTGGTTGATAAACTTCCATCGCTGTTTATTTTAGGGATAGGTTTTCCTGCAGCGTTATTTCGCGGAGGCAGGTTGCTTCCGGACGATGGTTGATCAACACAAATTCTTACCGTGCTGAAATCATAAGCAGGATTGGTAAGTGCAGTGTTTGTAATAACTGCTGGCTGGTTATTTACAAGTATCGGTTTTGTTACCGGACGGCTAGCTTCTGTATTCTTAATTTTTTGCACCTGGGCAGGTGCCTGAATCTTTATACATAACACTAGTATTAAAAAAATATTCTTTCTCATAAATATTTAGCGAGTTTTTAGTGATGTAAATATGATGCTTAGGAAAAGTTTAATCTATCCCCTAAAAACATGATATTTTTTAATTTCGATGAAACAATTTTGTTTCGAGCTGCATTGCCACTATCATCACTGCCAGTTTGCTGCTGTAGAAATGTGCAGTAGCACACAACTTTTATATTCTTTAAAAGGGGGATTTTTTGTTTAGCTTTAAAAAATCATGGAAAAAGGGGATGCACTGGGCGGAGCGGCTATTGTTAATTTGTAAACCACATATTGGGTATGGTAAAACTTTTTCTTCTTTTATGCATTTCTATTTTGTCGTTAGGAACGACTGCTCAATCGCTTACGGTTATTGACAGCTTGCGAAATAGTATCAAGCTTGCCAAAACTGACAGCCTGCGAATAGAGGCTATGTATGAATATATGCGGGCAACATTAAATAACAACACTTCCGATTTTGAGCCTTACTTAAAAGAAATGGTGCGATTGAGTAAAAAAATAAAATTCAATTGGGGATTAAGTACAGCCTATATTTTATCACTCTCATATTATAAAAACACCGGTAACTATGAGCAGGCATTAAAATATGGCGACTCCACTGAATTAGTTTTAAAGAGTGACACCGCTTCAGGTTTAGCGTTAAATAGGGGACACCTATATACTAACAGGGGGAATTTATACTTTTCTATTGGTGACTTTAATAAGGCACTGGACGACTATTTTGAAGCAGAAAAAATCTTAAAGCAACATAACTTTAAAACACTTGCCAGTGTTTACTCTTCTATTGGAAATTGTTTCTCAGCATTAAGCAACACCCCGAAAGCATTTGAGTTTGATGACCTGGCCATTAGCACAGCTAAAAAATTTGACGACAAACGCCTGCTGGCTACTACATTAATGAACAAAGCAACAAGATTTATGGATGCAGATAATTACAAATCTGCTGATTCTATTTTAAATCATGTTTGGCCGATAGTAGAGAAATTACAAAACACCAAAAGTCTGTTTGTTTACAGCTATAATAAAGGAGACGTAGAAGCATATTATAAAAAGGATACGTTAAGTGCATTGAAATATTACCATCAAGCATACAAGTATGCTAAGGAAAATGAAGATGTCTGGCAAATAGCAAGGGCAATAGTATCGCTGGCCCAGTTTAAAATTGATGTGAAACAAACAGATGCTATTGTGTTTATAGATGAGTTATATAAAATAGCTGAAACTAATGGAATGAATGATTCAAAATCTGACGCACTACATCTATATTCTGAGTGGTATGCACAACAAGGCTCTTATAAAAAGGCGTATGAATATCAGCAACAATATAAAATTCTGTCAGATAGTATTAATTCAGAGGATAGCAGAGAGAAAATATCCATGATGGAGGTGAGATTTAGAATTGAAAATAAAGAGCAGGAGATAACACAACTTAAAGCGCAGGAACAGTTAAGTCAACTCTCCATTCGCCAAAAGAAAACACTCAATTATATTCTTATTTCAGGTGCCGCAGCCTTACTGATTATTTTCTTTCTTGCCTATCGCAATTACAAACACAATCAAAGACTACAACAGCAGCGAATTGCTGAACTGGAAACAGAAAAAAAGCTAACCGCCACCGAAGCTGTATTAAAAGGAGAAGAGCAGGAACGAACCCGCCTGGCAAAAGACCTGCATGATGGATTGGGAGGTATGTTATCGGGCATTAAATACTCATTTCAGACTATGAAAGGAAATCTTATTATGACGCCTGAAAATCAACAGGCGTTTGAACGCAGCATGGATATGCTGGACAGTTCCATTAAAGAAATGCGGAGGGTAGCGCATAATATGATGCCAGAAGCATTGGTGAAGTTTGGGTTGGATACTGCGTTAAAAGATTTTTGCAACGACATTAACCAGAGTGGGGCTTTAAAAGTAAATTACCAGTCTATCGGGCTTGAAAATGCAGTGATAGATCAAACAACCGCGATAACTATTTACCGTATTGTTCAGGAATTGCTGAATAATACTATGAAACATGCGGCAGCAAAAACAGCCATCGTACAGGTAAGCAAGGGTGATGGACTACTGTCTGTAACCGTAGAAGATGATGGAAAAGGATTTGATACAACCATACTAAATCAATCAAAGGGGATCGGGTGGAGCAATATTCAACATCGCATCGAATTTCTGAAAGGAAAACTGGATGTAAATTCACAAAAGGAGAAAGGGACCTCTGTTTTAATAGAACTACCTGTTTAAATGATGACAAAAGCTTTCATAGTAGATGATCACTATATGGTGATAGAGGGTATTCGTTCATTGTTGCAAAATGAAAAAAGTATCGAATGGATGGGCCATGCTATGAATGCGTCGAGTTGTCTCGCTTTTTTAAGTAAGCAACTACCTGATGTGATCTTAATGGATATTAACCTGCCGGATATAAGTGGTATTGATCTATGTAAGGAAGTAAAAACAAAATATCCATCTGTTTTCATTATTGGACTCAGCACTTTCAATCAGCAAAGTTTTATACAAAAGATGATGGATAATGGTGCCTCGGGTTATGTATTGAAAAATGCTACACAGGAAGAAATAACAAGTGCTATTGAAACAGTTATGAAGGGTAAGACCTACCTAAGTGAAGAAGCCTCTCATACTTTAAGAAAAGAGAATGGAACTAACATTGTTTTAACCCGTCGTGAAAAGGAAGTATTAGAATTGATCGCCGATGGAATGACCAATGCCGAAATAGCGCAAAAATTATTTATCAGTGTAACTACAGTAGATACACACCGGAAAAACCTGCTGGCTAAGTTCGAGACAAAGAATACTGCTGCCCTGATAAAAATAGCTGTTTCACGAGGGTATCTTTAATCACAACTATAAAATTGTGGATTACTTTCCGATACAAAACTTACTGAAAATATAATCAAGCTGATCTTCGTTTGTTATCTCTCCCGTTATTTCTCCTAGATAGTGAAGACCTCTTCGAATATCTAATGCAAGCAGATCGCCGGCGAGTTTATTATCCAAGCCGTTTTTTATATCAATTAAAGATCTGGCTACTTCTTTTAAAGCATGGTAATGACGGGCATTGGTGACAATAGTATCTTCTGATCTTACTTCACCAGAAATTACTTTGTCAACCATTCTTTCTTTTAATACTTCAAGATGCTTGTGATCTTTCGCAGAAATTAAAACAATATTTTCTACTGAGGAAAATTTTTCTCTTATGTTAGCTTCATTATGTTTATCAGCCTTGTTTGCAATAAGCAAAAAATTCAGTTCTCTTTTTTTAAAATCAGCATTTTGACTGCTGATCTCATTTACTCCCTCATCTACATCAAACAGATACAATACAAGATCCGCTGTTTTTATTTTATCTAAACTTTTCTCCACACCCATGCTTTCAATGATATCACTTGTATGTTGACGTATGCCAGCCGTATCGATCAGGCGGAAAAGAATACCATCAATATTAATAACTTCTTCTATCGTGTCTCTTGTTGTGCCGGGAATATCACTTACAATTGCCCTGTCTTCCTGCAACAAAGCATTTAGTAATGTTGATTTACCGGCATTTGGTTTGCCAACAATTGCCACGCTGACGCCATTCTTAATTACATTACCAAGACGAAAAGAATTGATCAATTGATCAGTTAACTTACTTAATTCATTTATTAATTCATAAAATTGTTTTCTATCCGCAAACTCAACATCCTCCTGGCTGAAATCAAGTTCCAATTCTATTAAAGCAGAAAACTTTAGCAATTGATCTCTCAGCTCTTTTAGTTTATTTGAAAACCCACCGCGAATATTATGCAAGGCTGTTTTTTGCGAAGCTTGTGTATTTGATGCTATAAGGTCAGCAACAGCTTCGGCCTGTGCAAGATCAAGCTTGCCTTTTAAAAATGCTCTTTGTGTAAACTCTCCGGGTTTCGCCAATCTTGCACCATGTTGTATACATGCATTTATTATTTGTTGCAAAACAAATGGCGAACCGTGCCCGCTTATTTCCACCACATCTTCACCTGTGTATGATCGTGGATTTTTATAAATCGAAATAACAACTTCATCAAGTATTGCTTCTTTATCTTTTATAATACCAACATGAATAGTATGTGATGCTTGCTGACTAAGATCTTTCGATGGAAATAATTCATTTACTATATTGATCGCTTTAGATCCGCTAAGGCGAATAATACCAATGGCCCCTATTCCCGGAGGTGTTGCCAGTGCTACTATCGTATCATCCCATCCTGTTAATTTTCCATGCATTCCCCAAAAATAAAAATCCCCCTGCATTGAGGAGGATTTAATTATAGTTTACAAAAATTTTATTCTGATGCTACCACAAAAGTAATTGGCTGTTTACGATAAGCTTTTACCTGGCGACCATTTTGAACTGCAGGCACCCAGTTTGGGCCCTTTTTAATTACTTTGATCGCTTCTTCTTCCATACCATGACCATGATTTGATAAAGCTTTTACATCACTTATCTTACCTTCTTTATCCACGATGAATTGTACCGTAACAGTATAAGTTCCTTCGCTTGCACCGTTTTCAACTGGTACATTTGGGTCAAGGTTTCTTTCAAGATACTTGCGCCATTCTCTTTCACCGCCTTTAAAACTTGCTTCAACTTCCACTTTCTCAAAAACTTTGTTTTCATCTTCCTCTTTCTTTTCTTCCACTACCTGCTTGCCTTCATCAACAACCGCAGGAGCAAGACCTTCATCTTTTATACCTTCCTGGCTAACGACATCGATCTTTGTATCTTCTAATTCCTTTACTTCTGGTGGGATCTCTTCTTTCTTCACCTCCTCATCTTTTACAATTTTTGGAGGGGTGAATTTTGTCATCTCCACCTTCGGAGGTTCCTGCTTTGGTGGTGGTGGTGGCGGTGGTTCCGGTTTCTTTTCTTCTTCCTGTTTAAGTTCAGTTAGAGTCAATTCTCTTACCTGCACTTTGCCCTCATTCTTTTTTAATGAACTGGCAAGGAAAGATCCTCCTAAAGCAAGTAGAGCAACAGCAGCCGTACAAAGCAAAGCTATAGTAAGCCTTTTTTTATAAGTTTTGCGTAGCTCATATGCGCCATAAGCTTTATTCCTGTCTTCAAAAACAAGATCAAGAATATCACTTGATAAGATTTTATTTATTTCCATTTGCAGTTTCTTTAATAATTAGATGTGGAATGAATGAAATTCCACATCAATGGGTTAATTAATTTCCACTTTCTATTTTCTTAATTAAATCCTTTTCTATTTGGAAAAGATCAACCATTGCATAACGCTTTATAGCGCTTATAGCCATCTCGTCTAAAATATCAATCGTATTTTTATACGTAGCCTCTTCATCGGGTTTTATCACAATAACCAGGTCTTTATCAAGACAAGCCTTTTGCCAATTAGGATCAGGTAGAATTGGAGGCTTAACATTAGGATTGCCCACTTTTGCTTCTTCCTGGATCTTTGTGCAGCCTGCATCATGCACATGGGCATTTATTACATCCTTTTTCATTTGAATGATAGTATCACGGACACCTTTAAATGTTGTTGTATGAAGATTAGAAGCATCAGGCAGTAATTGACCCCTGTAAACATAAACAACATCATTTTTTCCAAGCATAAGAGTAAGAGCCCCTGATTCTTTTGCTTTATTTTGATCTTCATCCTTTGAATCCTTAGGCATAAACAACTGCATAGTTGTTGGACTGCTCATAGTTGTAGTGAAAATGAAAAAAGTTATAAGCAAGAAGCCTAAGTCAACCATGGGTGTCATGTCAACCGCAGTTGAAAGTTTTTTTGCTTTCTTAACTCCCGGCCCTTTTTTATGACCTCCGCCTCCGCCGCTATCATCAATACTTGCCATGTTTAAAATTTTTTAGAGTTAATAAAATTATTACTGGCTGGCCGCCTTTTCCCTATTCCTCATGATCCCAAGTTCCGAGCCAGCAGGCGCATCTTCGAGCATAGTGATCATCTGAAATTTAAAAATTTCATTTTTCTTAAATGCAATAAGTACCTGTTTAAAAGCGGGATATTTTGCATTATTGTCTCCTTTTATCAGGTATTGCAGTTTTTTTCCAGTAAATGTTCCAACTGCATCCCTGATCCAGTATAGCAATTCTCCACCAAGTGTGTCTAAAGGAATTCCGGGTTGTTTGAAATTCTTCTGATCCTCCTGGGGAACTGCAAGCAATTGCTTTAGACCGCTAAAAGGAACACCTATTGAAGGCGTCCTCACAAAATTCCTCATTTCAGCCTCTGTTAAATTCAGGCTCCTTGTTTCATTAATATGTTTTATTACATCATATTTTTCCTGATCCTTTTGCGACAAAACACCAAAAAAGACCCGGCCTGTACTGTCAAAGGTGACTTGTATAGCATCACTTTCAGGCAGTTCTTTTGTTGAAACCGAATTTGGTGTTTTTATCTCTACAACTTCCTCAGGCTTAAACTTAGTGGCCATAATGAAAAATGTGAGGATCAGAAAAGCAACATCCACAAAAGGAGTCATATCAACAAATGTGCTCTTCTTTGGTATTTTAACACTGGGCATGTTTACATTAAT
>Ga0193738_1000056_pt1 | contig 72944 bp, 54 predicted proteins | sample L2a1metaG_FD_144927 | JGI IMG/M metagenome (GOLD analysis project Ga0193738, IMG submission 144927) | Soil microbial communities from a riparian zone of the East river system, Colorado, United States - L2a1 | ecosystem: Environmental > Terrestrial > Soil > Riparian zone | place: USA: East River... | reverse complement strand
TGCCAATGTTCCTATGTTTCCTACTAATACCTGGCTATTTAAGGCCCCGGTAATAGAAAAAGCAATACCCGTTTGCGAATTGACAGACCAATTCAGACCGCTGGGAAGAGGGTCACTAACTGTTACGCCGGAAGCACTGCCGGCACCTATATTCGTTACTGTTATTGTATAACCAACCTGCTGCCCTATATTGGCAGTTGCATTGTTAGCGGTTTTCACTATTGAAAGATCAGGCCCTGCAACTGGAGGTTGAGTAACAGTAACTGTAAAGGAACATGAAGGCGCCGGAAAAAGTACAGGTGCTATGGCAATGTCAACATAACTAAATCCGTCTTCAAAATTACCGATAAGAGTAGCGTCACCTGTATTCAGTGCAATTGAGTGCAATTGATATGTATCATTAACCTTTAGTAAAGCCAATGCACCCCCTGTCGGTGATATGTCAAAGCCAGCATAAGTGGAATAATAACCAATGCCTAATGGACCTACCAATATTGTGGAGCCTGTATTAGGAGATGGAGCACCGTTGATCCCTCCTTGTATGAATAAAGAACCATCACCACCGGTGATACTATATAAAGTAGTAGAAGTAGCGGATACAAAACTATTTGTATGTGCACCACCGACAACAAATGAATTACCACTAACAACAGGATCTACAGCTATTATAGTTCCCAGGTCAGGATCAATACGAAGATTATAACCTGTTGTGCTTAATACACGCAATTCATCAGTTACAGGGTTAAAATCAATTGAGAACTCATCACCTATCAGATCAAATGTCCCCGAGCCTATTCCAGTAGCAACACCCGTGGTTGTATTTATACTATATATTTTACCCTTGAAAAGATCTGATCCCAAACCTGTTGGTGTTGTTTCAAGGCCATATAATTGACCATTTGAAGGCCGAAAATCGACGGCACCAAGATGATTGGCTAAGCCAGATATAGTTAACTGAGAACTTAACGCAGTGGGGTTTACAGTATTTACATTGAATTTTAAAAGTATATCATCACCATATATATCTCTAGCTAGCAGGTAGGTTAGGCCACTACTTACATTATTATATGCATTTACTGTAGTGGTGCCAATAGGAAAAGTAGTTGAAGTAGCAGGAATTCTTACAATATTTCTGCAATCACCTGCAGGAGTAACACTATAATTTACTACCGCACCAGAAAGAGAAGTTGCTGCTACAGTAATGTTAGATGGGCATGTAATAGTACAAGGAGGAATATTGTAAACAACAGAATTATCAGTACTGGTTGAAGCAAGGTTGGATTGAAAGGCAGCATTTAACACAACACCAGCAGGAACTGAAGCCGCGACTGTTACGTTTGAAGTCATTCCACTTACTGCCACATCATAAATAATTGGTCCACCTGTAACATTGACAACTGGTAGTAGAAAAATAAATCCAGTACTTCCAATAAACGAAATATCCGATCCGGTAAAACCTGTTACAGCTTCACTGAATGTAACTGTAAAATGTATTGGTGAATCGGAAGTCGGATCTGATTGGCTTGCTGCCTGGTTTATAGTAACAGATAGTGGCTGAGAATATGTAACAGTATTATCTGTACTGGTAGAAGCTGAATTTGCAATGTTATTCGAATTATGCACAGCTCCGGAAGGCATACTAGCTATTACAGTACCAGTTATTGTCATTCCACTAACTGCAATATTGTATTTAGTTCCATTGTTGGGAGAAACTTCAGTAACCACAGCAGTAGTAGCCCCTGCTGTGCCACTTAATAAAACATCTGCAGACGTAAAACCAGTAACTGGTTCACTAAAAACGGCTGTAAAATTAACAGGGCTTATGTTAGTGGGATCAGTTTGTCCGACAGCCTGGTTAATAGTTACAGAAGGCACCGGTGGATTAACAGTAACTGTAAAGGAACATGAAGATGCCGGAAGAGTTACCGGAGGTATTGCAATATCAATAAGATTAACTCCACTAAAATTTCCAATAAGAGTTGCTGTACCTGTATTAAGACTAATAGAGTATAATTGACTAACCCCTGAAACATTAAATATAGCCAAAGCTCCTGCTGATAGTGAAATGTCAAAGCCGGCAATAGCTGAAGCATTAAGATCAAATCCAGATGAAATATAAACTCCTAGTGGCCCTACCAATGTTGCTGATCCTGTATTTGGAGATGGAATACCATTAATACCTCCTTGGATGTAGAGTGAACTCGATTTTTCATGTATGAGGTATAATGTAGTAAAATTGGAGTTGGCTAAATTGTTTGAATGGGCGTTTCCAACAAAACCGGTAGTATTTTGATCAAAAGGTCCAGAACTTGGATAATTAACTCCAGGATCCGTAGCGATTACCGTTCCCAAATCAGCATTGACACGGACATTAGAACCTAAATTACTTAACACACGAAGTTCATCACTCACAGGATTAAAATCAATAGAAAAATCAATACCGGCTAATTGAAATCCTGCACCAACTGCTGTAGCTGCGCCTGTAGTTTTATTTATCGTATATAATTTGATTGCAACCAAATCTAAAATACCTAATGGTATTATACCTATTCCGTAAAGTTGACTATTAGAAGGACGAAAATCTATTGCAGCTAGTTTTTCAGCCTGTTGTACTCCTGGTATTGCTGCCTGCAAACCCGTAACAGGTATAGTAGAACTTATAAAAGTTGGATTGGAAGTATTAACATTAAATGTTACAAGCTGATTGCTGCCTGTCAATCCATATGCCATTCCGGTGCTTACGTTATTGTAAGCATTTACCGTAGTAGTACCAACAGGAAATACAGTGCCTGAAACCGGAAGTCTTACAATGTTCTGACAATCCCCGGTGGGAGTAACATTATAGTTAACTACTGCCCCTGAAACAGAAGTTGCAGCTACAGTAATATTTGATGGACACGTAATCGTACAAGGAGGAATATTGTAAACAACAGAATTATCAGTACTTGTTGAAGCAAGATTAGATTGAAAGGCAGCATTTAACACAACACCAGCAGGAACTGAAGCCACGACTGTTACGTTTGAAGTCATTCCACTCACTGCCACATCATAAATAATTGGCCCACCGGTAACATTGACAACTGGGAGTAGAAAAATAAATCCAGTACTTCCAATAAACGAAATATCCGACCCTGTAAAACCTGTTACAGATTCACTGAATATAACTGTAAAATGTATTGGTGAATTGGAAGTTGGATCGGATTGCGCTGCTGCCTGGTTTATAGTGACCGTCGGATTCGATTGTCCTTGTGCAGAAAATAGAAATAGGAATGTAAAGCACAGGGAAACCATTGAGATTAATATCTTTCTCATAAATTAGTTTTTAGTATTATTCATCTTTAAAAAGAGTTTCAGCATTTTGTTTCATGAGAGTACCACCACTCACCTGCCTCATAATAAACTATTGCGATAAAAATTCATTTTGCATCATTGACTGAGTTTTATCTAAAACATTTTTCTTAATTATGTTTTAAATAATGCAGTCTTGTTTTCATACCATCCAGCAACCACCAGTCACCCTGCCTGCTAAACGAGTATGTTGCTGAAAATTCACTTCCATAATCATTGTGTTTGGTTGTATCTTTTGAAACACCTTTTATTAAAGCAATAAACGTATCCGGCCTGTTGTTTTTTCCTGGTTGCACATCCATTACTGCCAGCTCTTTTATAATTGGGTCTTTCAATAAGGCCTCGTTATTTTTTCCATCCATCTCAGCTTTTATTTTCTCAAAACAAGAAATGGTACATTGCTTTTTTAATGAGTCAATATTTCCATTGGCTTTCGCTTTTTGCACCAGGTAAAAAATTATTCTTGCCTGCTCAGCCATGCTTCCATGATCCCATATCTTATCTTTTTGAACAAGATGGCTTAGCTTGGCTCCGGCAATGGAAATTTTCAAACTTGTCCAGGAAAGTTTCATTAGTGTTTTGAAGTTAGCCATCATGCAAAAAGCAAAAAGCAGTAGTGGATGTCCGGCGGCTTAGTTTTCATGTATGGAAAAATTTTTCCAGGAAAAATTATTCGTCCTGTAATTGTATGTGGCCATTCTTCATCTTTTAAAGGCAACTAATGAATGACAAACGGCAGATAACTTTCAAAAGGATAAATGGCAATGGTTTTATTTCACTGCAAGCAACTAACTTTAATACGATATGAACCTGCGCTTTTTATTTACGGGCTTATTTCTCATAACATCTTTACAAAGTATTTCCCAATTTATAGATGAAAAGGATTTTATTCATTATGGAATAAAGCAAGGGCTGAGCGATAATTATGTTTCCGGAATTGTGCAGGATGCTTCAGGATATATTTGGATAGCTACGCATCGCGGACTAAATCGTTTTGATGGTAAACTATTCAAGCATTTTTTCCAGGATGATAAATATAATCCTATACCGGATAACAGCATCTATACAATGAAGTGCCTGCAAAACGGCGAGCTTGCTATTGCAACTGATAATGGTACACAGATCATTTCGACAAAAACATTAAAGCAACTTAATTTATCGATAGCGGATGATGACCAATTAAGGTATTGGAGTAATGCCTGTTTATCGGTATTAAGTGATAAAGATGGAAACTATGGAGTATCCACCAAAACGGGCTTTTATGTTTTCTCATCATCAGGACAATTGAAAAAACGCTATGACTATTTTTCACGAAAAAATATTGGTGAGTGGATGATCTTTGGTGACGATATTTATCAGTCGCCGGATGGAAATATCATGCAATTGAACCAGGAGGGTTTACTCCTTTATGATAAGAAGGAAAATCGAATTGCTGACGCTTCAATAAAATATCCGCACTTAAAACCTTTGGTAAAAGAGAAAAAAAATAACCTGTTCTTTCCTTTAACTGATTCTCAATTGCTCCATATAAATTTCGAAACAAACAGTTTTGACATGGTAGATATCCAGCATGGAAAGTCAGCATCATTTCGCTCATGTGTTGATATGCTGGCAAATTTTGGCTGGATGACCATACCAGCAAAAATCAATGACACCACCTGGGCTCTTAATTGTAAAACCAAAGGTTTTTTTATTATCACAATTAATCCTGCTACCAAATCCTTTTCATGTTCGCCAAAAAAATATTTCGCCGATAAATTTTGCACCTTGATTTTTAACGATCGTACTAATAAGCTTTGGATTGGCACAGATGAAGGGCTGTTCAAACAAAATTCGCATCCCAAAATTGTTGAAACCATTTCCCTGGAAAAAAAAATACTTAATGGTACTGAAATTACTGCTCTTTATATTTCTGCCGATAAAATTTTTGCCGGTACGGACAACAATAACATCCTGGTAGTGGATAAATTATCAAAAAAAATAATAGCCAGCACTCAATTGAATATTTCTAAAGACCTTTCAAATTATATAAAATGTTTTTACAGGTTTAACAGGGATACATTATGGGCAGGAACCAGTTCGGGTTTGTTCTGGTTTAATCTTAGAAATTATTCAAGCGGGAAAATCGAAATTGACAAAAATATTTTAAGCCCTTCCATTTATTTATTTTTCGCAGATAAGAAAAAGAATATTTGGATCTCAAATTATACCATCAATTCTATTTATTGCTATGTTAGCAGCACCAGGTCATTTCAACTCATCAATAGTGATGGGCATCCCCGTTTTAGAACCAATGTAACCAATGTAGCAGAAGATAAGAATGGGAACATCTGGATCTCAGGCGACGCTATTGTAAAATGGAATCCCGTTTCAAAAACAATTGATACTCTCATCGAACATCTTCCGACCCAGCAAAATTTAAAAAAAGGTTATGCTGTTATGGCGGATTCAAAAGGGGATATATGGACCATTGTAAATGATGATGGCCTTGCTAAATTGACTGGTGATGAAAAACATCTAAGAATTAAAAATTTTATCCTGGGAAAAAATAACTATATATCACCGGCATTGCTGGATGATAAAATTTTTCTCTTCACGACAAAAGGAGTTGGTTATTTCGATATAACTACTATGAAAAGTATTACATTTAACAATCTCGATGGGTTGCCAGAAGGTCCAGCTACGTCTTTCTTTTTTTCCGACGATAAGGAGGATAATTCAGTTTGGTTTGCCTGTAAAAATGTAATCGGTCGGATTCCCTTATACGTCTCAACAGATCAGTTAAAAACTCCGGTTCTTCACATTACCGCTTTATCGATATTGAATGACACTACGCTTAACTATCCACCGGAAAAAATTGAACTGAATTATAACCAGGAAGATGTAAATATTTTTTACAGTGCCATAAATTTTAGTGACCCTGAAAATATGCAATTCTCCTATCGCATAAAAAGCAAGAAGGATAGCAGTTGGATCGAAGCGGGTGATCAGCAAAATATTTTATTGACCAACATTTCACCAGGCAATTACAAGCTCCAATTAAAAGTGACTGCTTATGACAATAAATGGCCCGAACAAATAAAAGAACTGCAGATCAATATTAAACCACCATTTTGGCGAACATCATGGTTTATCATCTCAGTTGCACTGCTGCTTGCAGCACTGGCTTATTATTTATATCGTTATCGTATTAAACAAATAAAACAAAAAGCAAATATTGATAAACAACTTGCACAAACAGAAATGAAAGCGCTGCATTCGCAAATGAATCCGCATTTCATATTTAATTGTCTAAATAGCATAAGAGAAATGATATTAAATAACGAGAATGAGCAGGCTTCACTCTATCTCAGCAAGTTTGCAAGATTAATTCGAATTACTCTTGATCACTCATCAAGGTCTTTTGTCAGTTTGGAAGACACGATCGATTACCTGCAACGTTATCTCGAGATGGAGCAGATCAGAAAAAGTAATTTTAAATATGCCATTAATGTGGATGAAAATTTACAACCTCATGAGATCTTCTTGCCTCCAATGTTGATTCAGCCATTTATTGAAAACGCAATCTGGCATGGTGCAATTCCTGATAAAGAGTTGCATATTAATTTAAAATTCAAAAAAGAACAAGGCGCATTGATTTGTATTCTTGATGATGATGGCATGGGTATTGAAACTTCATTAAAAAACAAACAATCTGAACTTAACTATCAATCTGTAGGCATTCCCAATATAAAACAACGAATTCATGTTTTAAATGAGAAATATAATTTGAAAAGCACGGTTGAGATCGAAGATAAATCAAACTTACATTTAAATGTGGATACAGGAACAATAGTCACCCTTCACCTACCAATCAAAACAAAAGAATCAGTGATATGACAACACTACGAACCATACTGATTGATGACGAACCACGTGGAATCAGTTCCATGCAAAAATTATTGCAGATAAATTGCCCCGATGTAAATGTTACAGGCAGCTGCACGAATGTGGATGAAGCTATTGAGATGATCAAAAACATGGAACCTGATCTTATTTTTCTTGACATCGCCATGCCTGTAAAAAATGGTTTCGAACTACTAAAAGAATTAAACGGATGTCATTTTGAAGTAATATTTGTTACGGCCCATAATCAATTCATGATCGAAGCTTTTCATTTCAGCGCTATCGATTATTTGCTGAAGCCGGTTGAAGACAATTTATTAGTTGATGCAGTAAACAGGGCAAAAAAAAGGATCGCTGAAAAATCAGGAAGCAAAAACGTTGAAACATTTCTTCATAACCTGCGTCAAAAACAATCGCCGCAGAAAATGCGGCTTTGTATTCCTTCATTAAAGGGTTTCCAGGTAATTGAGCTTGATGACATTCTATATGCAGAATCTTCCGGCAACTATACGAATCTGTATTTTTTAAACAAGGGAATGGTTTGCACATCGAAACCTATGCATGAATACGAAGCACTTTTAGAAGATGCCGGCTTTGTACGCATTCACAAATCAATCCTCGTTAATCTCTTACATGTAAAAGAATATTTACGTGGTGAAGGCGGCTCAGTAATTCTTTCAAATGGACATGAAGTAGAAGTAGCAAGAAGAAAAAAAGATCTGTTGATAGCAAAAATGAAAGAGTATTATAAGTTTTAGATCGAGATCTCTCCCTGCATGTAAAATACGCATTGCCCTGACATTGTTACTCTATCCCCCCACCACTTGCATTCTAATTCACCACCACGTTGTGAAAGTTGCTTAGCAAACATTTTCTTTTTATTCAATTTTTCCGCCCAAAAAGGAATAAGCTGTGAATGAGATGAACCTGTTACCGGGTCTTCATCAATACCTGCAGACGGGGCGAAAAACCTCGAAACAAAATCAACTCCGTCTGTTCCAGGTGCAGTAATAATTACTTTATAGCCTGTATTTTTCAGAGCTGAGAAATCAGGAGAGCATTTTTTTACTGCCTCCTCATTTAGCAATTCTACAAGCAGGTCACGGTTCTTATAAACCCCGACCATTTCATCAACTTTCAATATATACATTAAGTCTTCGGGATACTCAGAAAAGCGTTCTGGTTTCCATGAAGGAAAATCCATATGTAATACATCGCCACGTTTCTCCACAGATAACTTCCCACTTTTGCAATTAAAATGGATAGTATCATTTTTAAAACCCAGTTTATTAAAAATGATCCAGGCAGAACCTAATGTAGCATGGCCACATAGATTGATCTCGATTCCCGGTGTAAACCAGCGAAGTTCGAAATCAATTCCCTCTTCTGTTGAAGGAATAAAGAATGCTGTTTCACTTAAATTATTTTCCATTGCAATACTTTGCATCAGTTCTGTATCGAGCCATTTTTCCAATGGAATAACTGCAGCGGGATTCCCCTGGAATAATTTGTTAGTAAAAGCATCAAGCTGGTAAATGGTGAATTTCACGGTGGTTTAATTTTTTCTTAAAACAATTTTGGCCTGGCTGAATTTATATGCTGCCTCTAGAAAAGCAACATAATTTGGCCACATATCTTTTTTATCAAAATTCTTTTTATAAACTTTTTTGGTAGTGATGATCAACTTATCATTTTCCACTTTGCTATCAGTAATAAATAAACCACTTTCATTATCAACACTGAATTTCAGGTCTTGCAATCCATCCACTGTATAACCCACAGGAATATTTATCGTAATATTATTTTCAATTGTTCTTGCAAAAGGTAACCAAATATCCGATTGCCTTGTAGCAAGCTCTGCTTGTTCCAGTTTTATTTGCCCACCGATCAGCTTCCCGACCTCAAAGACATAATTCCTACCGGCTTTTGATAATAATTTTTTTAAACCAAACCTTTCCTTGTACTGTAACATAGCAGAATCACCATAACGGCCATCTTTGATCAATTCAAAATTTTCGTACTTATCAAGATCAAATTCTCCTTTCACATCCGTTTCAAAAAGTTCTGTTCTTTTCTTTTTCCGATCTTCTTTATCAGGATCATCATATTTTGTATTGGCACTGGTGATCTCGATCACTTCATCTTCTTTTTTCTTTTTGCCTTTATCTTTTTGCTGATCCACAAAGTATTTCTGGAAATCAACATTCAAATAGTCACGATCAAAATTTGCCTGCCCGATGCGACTCGTTTTTTCATAGCCGGCATAAGAATTCATTCTTTCCACTTTTATCACGTCCATGCTTTCAGGGAAACTTACTGTGTACTCCTGGCGGTCAAGGTTATCATTAAAATTTGTAACAGGTCCGGGAGTACGGTAATATTGATTTAATTCAGTATAGCCAATGCTGTATCCTTCCGCTGCCTCAAGATATTCATAAGGTGCCGCGAAGGCATCGAAATTGTTGAAAGCCTCAAAATAATAATTTCTTTTCTTGGCTTTTATTTTCATAACAAAATCCAGCTCTTCTAAAAACAATGCATCTCTCCATGCTCCCAATTTTCGGGGCATATACACAAACATTTCTGCAGCTATTCCCTGTGCCCCTAACGCCATACGAAATGCACTTGCAAATACTACACTGTTCATTCTTATTTCATCTTCACGTTCTTCTTTCTTTGCTTCTCCCTTCTTTTCCTGTTCCAATATTTTTTTATAAAGTTTCTTTCCCGTCATTGCTTTTTCCAATTCTGAATGCACAGGTCCACGATAATACATTTCTAGAAAAACCTTTCGCAAACAATAGTAAGTTTCACGAATGATATCATCATCTGTCTTTAATACACCATCCGTTCTTTTTTTTGTAATATATTCAGTTGTGTAAGCAACCAATGTGTTACCGGTAGTCGTTTTATAAAATGCAGCTCCTGCAAATCGCTTATACATATCTTCAAGATCAAGGAAAGAACGATCCACATATGCCATCCCCAATGATTTTGAATCAGGATCATTATCGGCCAGCATGATCACACGAAACTTGATACTTGGCGTATTCCTTAACTCATAATTCCATCGTTCTTCAATTGTTTTTTCCCGGTCTTTATCCTGTAAATAATAGGCTATATAAGAAAGATCATCTCCGAATATCGAAGCCTTGGTATCCATCTTTAAATTCGGAGCCCCGTTAAATGCTTTGAATCTAACTTTCATACCATCTACCAATGTAAACCTGTATTGCTGGTAAAGTGTGGGATAATTATTTGCCAAAGAAAAAATGAATGGAGTAAATGCAATGCCGTCAGTTCGCATATCCCAATCGAAAGTGCTTCTGACATTGTAGTCAATTATATCTCCGACTTCAAGATCAGGAATGGCGATCTTTAAAAATTTAATCCCAAGTTTGTAGTAGATCGGTTTATAAATGGAAGGAATATCCTTTTCTTCCTCAATTGCATTCTTCATATCAATATCAACCTGCTTCCTATCAGCTTTAATAACTTTATATTCTGCTTTTCCATCTTTTCCCATTGTTACGTAATAGAAAGTGGAAAATTTCTCCAGGGCATTTTTGTCCTGAAGTTTAATTCTCTTATGTATATACTCACGAATGCGAACTACTGGTGTAAATTTTCTTCCTGATACAAGACGACTAAAAAGATATTCTGTTTTTTGACCGATGATAACAGCACTTTCGTTTTTCCATTTATCCGGAATGGCTATTACTTCAAATTCCTTTTCAATTTTATCACCTAAAACCGGCTGCTGCGAATGAGCAACAGTGTAAAAAAGAAAAAGCAATATGCAAAAACTTAGTTCTGTTTTCATTAAAATATTTTATCAGTGGCTTATTAGAATAGTTATTTATTTTTTACCAGCACTACCTGGTCATTATAAAATGTATTGATCTCTTTGATAAATTTATTCCATGCTTCAAATTCTGATTTTAGCAAAACAGGTTTATTTACAACGATCAGCTTTTTATACAAAATGCTTTTCCCTTTGTTTGTATACGATCCATCAAAAGAATATTGAGAGGTGTTTTTTTTAAATGCAGCAGGTAAGTAATCGACTTTATAACCCTCAGGGATCATCAATTCAGTTTGCACATCAAGGTAATATTTGTTGTTGAATTCATAATCATTCTTCCTTTTATCATCCAACTCAAGAGAAGAAAACTCTTTATTCCAATCCATCACAACGTAAAGTTCATTGCCAGCTTTTGTTAACTGGTTATTGGCTTTAAAATCAAAACTCACCTCCAACGGCTTTTGTCTATTTTGAAAATCAGGCTCTTTAACGTTTGATAAAACAAGATTATCATCGCCATGCCGCAGGAAAGATGATAATGCATCTTTCTTTTTATCATTACGAATAGAAGTATACACTCCATGTAACATTGCCTTTGATTCGCCATTATATTCTACATGAGTAGTTCCTTTTACTGTATCAGCTCCAATACTGACAGTGGTAAGGGATCTCATTTTATTTCTCTCCGCTGTAAAATCAGGTATCTTATCAATGATATAATTCTTCCCATCTTCTATCAATACCTGCTTGCCTTGTATGCGTTGAGCATAATCATTTAGCCCAATAAAATTTTCAGTACCGTCAAGGAAATAACGCTTACCACCTGCAATGACAGTACATATCATGTGATTGTCGACAGCCAGCGAAGGAAGTGAGTAATCATAGGGAAGATCGGAGGTGCCTATCCATGTCAGGCGGGCATCAAACCCCGCTATTTTCAACATTTCCTTCAGGAGATTTGCTTTCCCTTTGCAATCACCATATTTTTTCTTTAAGACATTTTGTGCGGCATCGGGCTTAAATCCCATGATGCCGTCTTCAAAAGCGATATAACGAATATTATCTTGCACCCAATAAAATATTGATTCGATCTTTTCGAGATCAGTTTTCTTACCTGCTATCAATTCATTCACTTTATCCTTTAATGGATTTGCATCATTGCCCGTGCTGTCACAAATACTGCGATACCATGCATAAAGATCTTTTACAGACTCGAACAAGATATAACGTTGACCGTTCTCAGTGTATGCTTTGCTAACAGTAATAACATGCGGATAGCTCAATGCATGATTTGGTGACGACCGTTCACGAGTGTATGCTTGTACATCTTTCAACTTATAGATAACCTTGTTGATGTCGCCATCTTTTGCTGTACTTTTTTCAATCCCATGATTTGAAAAATTAAATTCACGAAGATCTATTTCAAGCCATGAAGGAACCCTGAATTCAACATTCCTTTCAACAGATGGAAAAGACTCATGGAAATATCGTGAAGTAAGATATTTTACATCATGATAATTTTCTTCATAAGAATAAATAAATGCTTTTCCTTTTTCTTCCGTTGCAAATTTTATGATGCAAAGTTTAGAATCATCGTGAAAGATATCTTCGCTCTGGTAAGACCCGCAATTTTTTTGTAATGGCACTTCCTTGCCTTTTGGATTAATAGCTTTTACATTATCAATGGAAACTTGCTGGTTATAAAACAAACCATCATCAAAAGCTTTGAAATCTTTGGTGGGCACAATAGTTATTTCATGTCTTACTAAAACATTTACTTTAGCAAAGCCCGGTTTTGGATTTGCATTTAAAGTAAAGCTGATGATCGTATTATATCTTGCGGCAATAAATTCTTCTTCGGGAAATTTAGATTTCCATACGCTAAGCTGCGATGTATAATCTGTTTGTGAAAAAGAAACAATGGATATAAAGAAAAATAAAACGGTTGTTACTATACGAATCATACCCCGGGGCTCCATAAGCAGCTTGTTTAGTAATGGTAATTACCACTAATCTAAAAAAACCCCTGCTTACTGCAAACAAATTGTGGAAACTTTTTAGATTTATTCCCTCATCATCTTTTTAATTGCGCTTTCAATCTCTTCAGCATTTGGCTTGCTGAAATAATCACCATCGCTGCCATAAGAGGGCCGGTGTTCTTTCCCGGTTAAAGTCTTTGGAGCCACATCCAGGTATCGATAGCCGCCTTGTTCTTCCATTACTTTATTAAACATGAACGCAGCAGCTCCGCCAGGAACATCTTCATCAATAAATATGATCCGGTTTGTCTTTTTAAGTGACTCAAGAATTTTATGGTTTATATCGAAAGGCAGCAAAGTTTGTACATCAATTATTTCACAGCTAATACCCTGCGCTTCTAATGAGTCAGCTGCTTCCTGTATAATGCGCAGTATGGAGCCATAAGAAACAATAGTAATATCAGAACCTCCTCTTATTACTTCAGGAACACCCAGGGGAACAGTAAATTGAAGAAGATTAGAGATTAATTTTTCTTTTAAGCGATAACCATTCAGGCATTCGATGATAATTCCGGGGTCATTGCTTTTCAGCAGAGTATTATACATACCAACTGCCTGTGTCATATTTCTTGGCACACAAACATACATTCCTCTTAAAGAATTTATCACCATTCCCATTGGAGAACCGCTGTGCCAGATCCCTTCCAGCCGATGCCCCCTGGTTCTTACGATCAACGGGCAGCTTTGTTTTCCTTTTGTACGGAAATGAAGAGTTGCTGCATCGTCACTTAAAGGTTCAAGCCCATATAATAAATAATCGAGGTATTGAATTTCAGCAATAGGTCTTAATCCGCGCATTGCAATACCAATACCCTGTCCCATAATCGTCAGCTCACGAATACCGCAATCAAAAATTCTTGCTTCGCCATATTTTGCTTGCAATCCACTGAAGCCCTGATTCACGTCCCCGATCTTTCCGACATCTTCCCCAAATGCAACTACAAGCGGATTGCTTGAGAACAATGCATCAAAATATTTATTCAATACTTCAAACCCATTTATCATTGGCGCATCTGCTGCTATCACTGCTTTTGTTTCAGAAACTTTTAATGCACTTTTTTCGCCAATATTATATAAATGAGAATTGTAAAGAAGTTCGTTCTCTTTTAAAAGATCATTGTAATAATCTTTTGCCCAGAATGTGGCATCATTATCTCCTGCAGCTTTTAATATCGAATACAATGATCTCATTACATCCCGGCGATTTGGTTCACGATTAGAAGAAAGCTCTTTACTGATCTTTTCAATCGACTGCGCATTTTTGGGAATATTAGCTGCAAGTGATGTAGCTAATTCCGTGATCTTCTTTACTTGCTCTTTTATCGGTGATTGATATTTCTCCCATGCTTTTGTTCTTTCATTTTTCACATGGTTCTTTGCATTTGATTCAAGACGATTTAATTCTTCATCACTTGCCAAAGAAGAATCAATGACCCAATCACGCATCTTTCTGATACAATCATGTTCTCTCTCCCATTCAAGCCGTTCAGGAGTCTTATAACGTTCATGGCTGCCGGAAGTGGAGTGGCCCTGTGGTTGCGTTAGTTCTTCTACATGAAATAATGCAGGTGTATGCGTTTCCCTTGCAAGACGAATTCCTTCTTCAAAAGCTTCGCACATTCCAGCGTAATCCCACCCTCTTATTTTATAAATATGAAATCCATTTGAATCATCTTTTTTCTGAAAGCCACTTAATGCTTCGGAAATGGACGCTTTTGTTGTTTGTAATTTTTTGGGGACTGAAATTCCATAACCATCATCCCAAACAAACAAAGCCATTGGCACTTGCATTACGCCAGCAGCATTTACCGTTTCCCAAAAATGACCTTCTGATGTTGCTGCATCACCAATTGTTACAAAACACACTTCTTTACCATTATCAGAAAGATGATCGAATTGTTTTAATTCTTTTATACCACGAAAACATTTTGAAGCAAGAGCAACGCCAAGACCTCTTGGCATTTGACCTGCAGTTGGAGCAAGATCAGCAATCGTATTTTTCCGATTGGCAAGGTCAAGCCAGTTACCACTCTCATCAGTTAGGGAAGTACAGAAATGCGATACCATTTGACGGCCTGCGCTATTTGGATCATTCTTATCGTCAGGATCGGCATATAATTGGGCAAAAAATTGTTCAACAGTTGCCTGGCTAATAGCAAATTGAAAAGTTTGATCCCGGTAATAACCGCTGCGAAAATCACCCTCTTTGAAAAACTTTGCCATTGCCACCTGCGCTACCTCCTTGCCATCGCCAAAAATTCCAAATTTGGCCTTACCGGTCAAAACCTCCTTGCGGCCCAAAAGACTGGCCTCACGGCTTAAGCAAGCCATGTAAAAATCGTTTAATACCTCGTTACGAAAACTTTCGAATGAAAGTTTATCAGCGGCAAGCATTGAAGGATGAGGGGTATCCATGCGACAAAGATATAGGAAAGCCTACCCTCGTTTTTGGCATGTTAAAAAATAACGAATTTCTGTGCTTCTGGCCTATGGTTTTTGAAGATGAAGTCATAAATTTGAGGTCTGAATCATCTAAAAATGAAAAAACTCTTTACCCTCTTTTCAACAATTGCAATAGCAGTTGTATTGAATGCGCAAACAACCGCTGCACCAGAAGTTATTTCAGTAAAGGAAACCGAGTTTAATTTTGGAACAATTCCACAAGGCAAACCTGTTTACCATTTTTTTGAAGTTATCAATACGGGAAAAGACCCAATGGTAATTTCAAATGTGCAAACAAGTTGCGGATGTACAACGCCTGAATGGAGCAAAGAACCAATTGCACCCGGTGGTACTTCAAAAGTAAGAGTAGGATATAATGCAGCCGCTGAAGGTCATTTTGATAAAACTATTACGATAATGTACAACCAAAACCTGTCAAAACAGGTCAAGATAACGGGAACTGTATGGAAAGCCCCTGTAGGTTCAGCACCCGAAAACTCATCAATTAGCTTACTAAAACAAAAAAACAATTAAGATCATGAAGAAATTATTTTTTATCGCCGCTGCATTCATCGTCACAGCCGGTGCAATGGCACAAACAACAAAGCCGGATCAATTTGCCAAATTCAATACTGAGAAGTATGATTTTGGAAAAGTAAAACAAAATGTTCCTGCTGTATATTCTTTTGAGATCACCAATACATCTAACAAACCATTGGTGATTGAAAATGCACATGCCACATGTGGTTGCACAGTTCCTGAATATCAAAAAGATCCGATCTTACCTGGCAAAACAGCAAAGATCAAAGTACAATACAATGCCGCTAACGGTGGTCAGTTCGATAAGACTGTCTATGTAAAGCTTGCAGGCGTTGATGAAGAAAAGGCTCTTGGTATTACGGGTGAAGTATTAGCAGCAGAAGCGTTTGATGCATGGACGAAATCAGAAGCAGCAAAAGCAGCTGAAAAAAATACTAAGACAAAATCTAAAGAGAAAAGTAAATCAGGTAAATAATAAAGCTTTGCTTTAAAGTATTTATCCTCTCGCCTAAGGCGAGAGGATTTTTTATTATTGGAAGTTTACTTAACTAATGATAATTACCTTTGAGGCATGTTAAACATTTCAAATCGCGGCCAGCATATGCCTGCTTCACCAATTCGAAAACTCGTACCATATGCCGAAACCGCAAAGAAAAATGGGATTAAAGTTTATCATCTTAATATCGGCCAGCCTGATATAGAAACACCACCAGCAATACTTGATGCTGTTCGCAATGCTGATATTAAAGTCCTTGAATATAGTCATAGCGCAGGCAATGAAAGCTATCGCAGAAAACTTGTACAATATTATAAAAAGGTTGGCATTGATGTTACTCATGAACAGATCATCATTACCACAGGCGGTAGTGAAGCGATCATGTTTGGCTTTTTCTGCTGTCTGAATGCAGGTGATGAAGTAATTATCCCTGAACCTTTTTATGCAAACTATAATGGCTTTGCTTGTGAAGCAGGCGTAAATGTTGTTCCGATCACATCTAATATTGAAACTGGTTTTGCCTTGCCTCCTATCGAAGATTTTGAAAAAGTAATTACTCCAAAAACAAAAGCGATCATTATTTGCAGTCCAAATAATCCAACAGGTTACTTATATAGTCGCCCTGAAATGGAAGCATTGAAAAAAATATGCATCAAGTATGACCTGTATTTATTCAGTGATGAAGCTTACCGTGAGTTTTGTTATGATGGCGAATATGTCAGTGCTATGCATCTTTCAGGATTAGATCAACATGTGGTACTAATGGATACCATTTCAAAAAGATATAGTGCATGTGGTGCAAGATTAGGAGCTTTTGTTACAAAGAATAAAGAAGTCTATAACGCTGCGATGAAATTTGCACAGGCAAGGCTTTCACCACCCGGGCTTGCACAAATAATGGGTGAAGCTGCTGTGGATCTTCCGGATTCGTATTTTGATGCTCCAAAGGCTGAATACTTATCAAGAAGAAACTTAATGGTGACCAGGCTAAATAAAATGCCAGGTGTGTTTTGTCCAAATCCCGGCGGAGCTTTTTATGCTATCGCAAAACTTCCTATTGATGATTCAGATAAGTTTTGTCAATGGCTACTGGAAAGTTTTTCTTATAAAGATCAAACAGTAATGCTGGCGCCTGCAACAGGATTTTATGGAACAACAGGTTTAGGAAAAAATGAAGTAAGGCTGGCGTATGTTTTAAATCTTGATTCACTTAATGCTGCAATGGATTGTTTGGAAAAAGCATTGGAGGAATACCCGGGAAGAACAATTGTAAAAAAATTAAGTACCGTAGAAGCGAAATAATTATTGTACAAATAACTTCAATACAACGTCTTTCTGATCCTTTCTGATTATTCTTAAAAGGTTTAATCCTTTACCCAATCTCCCAGGCGGCAATTGGTTGCTGAGATCATTTAATTTCATTTCATAAATTTTTTGTCCCTGCATATTGATCACCTGTAATGTTGCTGGCTCAAACTGGTTATCGGAAAGAATAGTGATCGGATCATATTGAGATGCAGGATTTGGATAAACTATAAATTCAGTACCACTGAAATAATAAACTGTTTCAATGGAAGAATAAATCACTTTGCCACCTGCTAATTCAAGCTTAACCCTATAAACATTTAAGCCTTTCTTTAATAATGCATCAGTAAAATTCAGCAACAATGAAGAAGGATTTACAACTTGCTGCAGGGTTATATATTCAGTTCCATTAAATTTTTCCAAAACAACCTTATTGATATTATATAAAGTGCCAAGTGAAATGGTGAGTTCTGCAGAATTACCAATCAGTGATGCAAGAAAAGAACGAAAATAACATTCAACACCTTGCGTAGTATAGTTAATCGTATAGCTTTTCACTCCTTCTTTGTTTCCAATAATTGGCGCAACTGCATAATGTAAGGAAGGATTTGCTTTTGCAAGCAGTATAAAACTATCTGATGTTACAGCAATTGGCTCGAGATATTTAGCTCCAAGCCTATAAACCCTATAATTTGTAATACCGGGAAATTTATTCCAAAAAAATAAAAAAGAATCCGGACAGTTGAATCCTATACCTGTATTGGTTCTATTTGCAATTGAAAAGGTGTCACTGAGAAAAACATTTGAGCCAATTGTCATGCGAAGCAAGCCAATGCTTGTTATAGGTGGAACAATCCAATTATAATGACCAGTATTTAAGTTAACAGAAGCTTGTACCGGTTGCCATACATTTCCCCCTGTACTATATTCAAGAATTCCATTTGAAGCCACAAATGATGATTGCCACCTTATCGTATTGGCTATAAATGGAAAAATAAAGTCATTAGCAGCCGGAAATTGCCACTCAAATTTATCAACCGAGTCCAACTGCCATGCGATATGAAAATTTTGCAGAGCAGTGCTGATGTTAGATCCTGTTACATTAAGCTGATAACTTCCTGCAGCAGGATTATCTATTGTTATTTGTTCAACATTATTCAACGTATCTTTTTTTCTTTTAGCTGCCTGGGATAATGAATCAATATGTGGAAAAGGATTTAATACCCATGGGTGCCATGTTTGACCAGATGAAATTTCTTTCAACTCAAGATCAAGATCATTTATCAATGCTTTTGTTGCATTGGGAACACCAAGTGGGTCATTCCAAACCAATGTTGCCTTTAATTTTTTTATTCCTACCGGCACAGTAATAATAAATGATTGACTTGCGGAGCTGGAAACGCTACTGCTAAAGAATCTATTTGCCTGCAAGGTTTTCAATGCATTATTTGTATTCAAACTTCCAAATCCATTTTTATAATCAACTTCAGCATTGCCAACGTCATCAGCACTGTTAATAAGAATTGCCTTTATCAATGAATTTGGGGGCAATACTCCAGTTACTTGTTTATATAACTGTTGAAGAAGTAAGGCTGTACCTGAAACCAATGCTGCCGATCCCGAACTTCCATCTTCACCAAAAGCAAGTAATTCGGGTTTTACTCTACCATCATGGGCGGGGCCTTTTGAACTTAATACAGCCACAATAGAAAAAGAATCTGTAGCCCCGACAGTTAGAATATTCTTAGCCATTTTAAAACTACCTGTAAGATTTGCAAAACCACTTAACCCGGTATAAGTCCCGGTACTTGCAGAAGAAGTTCCGGAGTTACCTGAAGAAAAAATATGCAGCAATGAACCATTCGCAATAGCACTTGCATCATAACCAGCTGCATCTGCACCGTAATAGCTTTCAACTCCAACACCGTAAGAATGATTTTGAACAGAAATATTGTATTGCTGGTAAGCGCTGTTAGGATCAGGTAATAAAACCGCGAAACTTGATGAACTAATAGTACTCCCCCAGGCAACACCTTTTGCCAAATGCCAGCTATTGGCACCACCTGCGATCATTGTTGACATAATAGAAGCATGAGAGTTAACTGTGTTAGATGAAAGATTGGTTGAAAGAAATCTTCCTTTAAAATCAATGTCTGTAGTATCGGGTTTGTTTTCTTTTACAGACACTGTTATTCCCTCACCATTTATTGATGGAAAATTCCGATGAGCAAGATTTACTTTATTTACTGACAGATCAAGATTACCAACCTGTATCTCTTCTTTTGGGATCCTGTTTCCTTTTTCAATAAAAATTATTCCAGGTAGTGGTAGAAAAACTGTATTTATTTCTTCAGCAGTAGCAACTAATTTGAAAACAGAAAAGGTTGAAGATTCAAATACCTTTTTAGTCTGATAAGCCGGTTTCCAAATTTCGGAAGGGATTTTATCATTTTTAATTGTAATCTCTAACAAAAGACGACCTGCGATTTTTGTATTTTTTATTTCATTTGATAAAACCGGGGAAACCTTTGTATTATCATTTGCCTGCGCAAAAGAACAATGCGTAATTAATACACTAAGCAAAACGATCAAAAACCTCACTATATGACCTTCCTTCCAACAGGTAGTTTTCATTTATTAAAAATATTGATTTCCTAATACTCATTAATACCTGTGTTTAACCTTTGTAGAAATTCTGTTTTTTTTAAAAAAAGTTATCAAAACAGTTGTTAGTATTTAAAAAAAACATTTATCTTTTCAAACTGAAATACCCACCTGTATTTAATTAATCACCTTATTTAATAACGCTAAAACAGACTCACATGAGACAAATGTTGAAACCATTAGCCTTCCTGCTTATTGCCGGTTTTGCAATTACCTCTTGCAAAAAGGAAGTGAAAGATCCGGTAGAAGAACAAATTTCACAGGAAACTCTTGCTAAGATCAATGATCATGGATTTGGTACTTCAGGTGTTCAGAAAGTTGAAGAAGGATATCTTGTTGAAGGGGATATTATTCTTAGTGAAGAATTTTTGAACACAATGCCGGGTGGAAATTTCTTACGTATTGCTGAAACTGAACAGTACCGTACAACAAATCTTGTAGACGGTCCACGAGTAATAACAGTAAGTGTTTCAAGTCAGTTACCATCATCTTATATTGCTGCAACTGATGAGGCATTGGCACGTTACAATGCACAAAACCTAACGTTAACTTTCCAACGTGTTTCTTCAGGTGGTGATATTTCCCTGGCAAAAGGGAATGGTCAGTACTTAGCTTCAGCAGGTTTCCCAAGCTCTAACGGGAGTCCTTATGGGCAAGTTAAAGTAAACTCCCGTGCTATTGGCAATCAGCCACAGAGCACAGTAGCCACAATTATTGCCCATGAAATCGGTCATTGCATCGGTTTTCGTCATACAGATTATATGAACCGTTCTTACAGCTGTGGCGGTTCCGCTGTTAACGAAGGTGCTAGTTCAGTAGGTGCTATTTTAATACCGGGTACTCCATCCGGGCCAGACTCTGGTTCATGGATGTTATCTTGTATTGGCTCCGGCCAGAATAGGCCATTCAACAATAACGATAGAACAGCTTTAGGTTATTTGTATTAAAAGCAAAATTGACTTTATAAAAAGCCGTTTGCTACTGCGAACGGCTTTTATTTTTCTATTAGATAGCAAACCCTGTTTATTCTTCCTTCAAAATCAAATGGAGTTGTCTGCTTTGTAATATCTTTTATTGATGAAGCAGCGATAGCTTCATTGTCAAGAATAAATTTTCTGTAATTCGTACTGAAATAAACTTTCCCGCGTGGTTTTAAAATCCGAAGACAGTCATTGATCAACTTTACATGATCACGCTGAATATCGAGAATATCTTCCATTCGCTTACTATTACTAAATGTTGGCGGGTCAAGTATTACAATGTCAAAATAATTTTCCGGTATCGTATGTAAATATTGCAGTACATCAGCATGAATGAATTTATACTTTGAAGGGTCGGCAAATTCATTAAGCTTCATATTTCTTTGGGCCCAGCCAAGATAGGTTTTAGAAAGATCCACTGTTACTATTTCATTTGCTTCTCCAGCAGCGGCATAAACTGAAAATGAGCCTGTATAAGAAAATAAATTCAAAACTTTTTTATCCTTTGCTTCCCCTTTAATTTTTTCTCTTGTTAACCGGTGATCTAAAAATAAGCCCGTATCAAGATAATCGCTGAGATTGACGATAAATTTCAGCTTGTTTTCTTCAACAATAAATTCTGATTGCTCGCCTGCCGTTTTTTGATACTGCCCGAGACGGTCGGGCTTTTTCTGTCGAAGCTTAAGAAAGATATTCTCATCACTCCCTTTTAAAATTTCACAAATAACAACTATGCTCTGTTTCATCCATTCATCGTGTTCGTCCTCATCCATTCCATGCCGGCGTTTGTATTCAGCAACATAAAATGTTTTTTCATATATCTCAATACAAAAAGGGAATTCCGGCAGATCATGATCATAAAGCCGGTAACAGGTAATTCCCATCCGTTTTGCCTGCTTGCCAAGATGCCGGTAAACCTTTTCCAGCCTGTTTCTGAACATTAAAAATTTATCTTCTGTCATAGCAAATATTTTGCGAACTTAGTTTGCTTTTTTGTAACCTGATCATATAGCAAATAATCATGTACGCTATTGTTGACATAGAAACCACAGGAAGTTACGCATCGGCTAACGGAATTACCGAAGTTGCTATTCATGTTTTTGATGGCAGCAAGGTTGTAAAGAAATTTGAATCACTGATCAATCCACTGCAACCGATCCCAAGATATATACAATCTTTTACAGGTATTACTGATGAAATGGTTGCAAATGCGCCACAATTTGATGAAGTAGCAGAAGATATTTTCAATATTCTAAATGAAAACATTTTTATTGCTCATAATGTAAATTTTGATTACAGTTTTTTAAAAAGTCATTTATTAAGAGCCGGGTTTGATCTGAGATCAAAAAAGCTTTGTACAGTTAGATTGAGCAGAAGAATACTCCCCGGTTTTCCATCATATAGCCTTGGAAATCTTTGCCGCTCTCTTGAAATTGATATTAACAACCGGCATCGTGCTGGCGGAGATGCCGAAGCAACTGTAAAAATTTTTAGCAAACTTTTGGAAAACGATAAAGAAGATTTTATTTCAAAAAGCCTTTTGCGAAATTCAAAAGAACAATCATTACCACCTAATGTACCGAAACAGCATTTTGAAGTGTTACCCACTACACCAGGTATTTATTACTTTCACGATGCAAAGGGAAAAATAATTTATGTAGGAAAGGCAATCAATATCCGAAGCCGTGTTAATAGTCATTTCAGCAATAACTCCGAAACAAGACAAAAGCAAAATTTTATTACCCACATTCATTCTATCAGTTTTAAAAGCTGTGCTACTGAGTTGATGGCGAGCATTCTTGAATCAGTTGAAATAAAGAAATACTGGCCGAAGTTCAATTACTCACAAAAACATTGGGAAGATGTTTTTGGCGTTTATACATACGAGGACAGGAATGGTTTTCTTCGCCTTATCATTGAAAAAAATAAAAAGAATCTCAAACCGGTTCATAGCTTTCACAATTTAACAGAAGGCTATAGCTGGCTGAGAGCTGTTATTGAAGAGTATAAACTTTGTCCTAAATTATGTTTTTTAGAAAAAGGAAACGGCGCATGTACAGGTGTAGAAAATAAAACGTGTAAAGGAGCCTGTATAAAACAAGAAAGTAACTCTTCTTATAATAAACGAGTGAAAAAAGCAATTGCTGAAATGAGTGATGAGTCATCTTATGTTATTGTTGACAAAGGCCTTGAAGAAACCGAACTATCCTGCATACTTGTTCATAATGGGAAATTTTTCGGCATGGGTTATTTACCATCAGAATATAAATTGTCAAACATTGATGACATAAAAGAGTATTTAATTTCTTATCGGGGTAATAATTATATTCGCAATTTGCTTATAGGCCATAAAGAAAAATTCCCCTCTGCTATTATCGATCTTACCGGGAGAAACGATAAAAAACAGAAACAAAATACTTAGACTTATAAACTATATTTGCTACCCAAATTTTATTCTATGCTAAGAATTGTTTGTTCGCTTGTTTTCATATCCATTTCAATTACTATCTTCTCGCAGAACACAAAAAAGGTCCCTGTTACTTCTCAAAAACCACCTGTTCCAAAACCGGTAGCACCCAAAATACTTAAAGACCTCCGTGATTCTGCCAGCTACACTGCAGGTATTCACATTGTAAATAAATATCGTTCTCAAAATATTTACAATTTTAACAGTGCTGTTGTTGGCAAGTGTGTAAATGATCTGCAAACGGGTAAACCTCAACTCATCAGTAATAGCGATGCAGATAATGCAGTGTTGACGTATCAAAATAAATTGATGACAAATTCCAACATGACAGCTACACCATCTGCAACAGCAGTTGCCTTAAATGATACAAGAGATTCGGCCAGCTATGCAGCCGGTATTTATCTTGTAAACTTCTTTCGTGAGTTTGATATCACAAATTTCAACCCTGATATTGTAGCAAGGGCTATCAATGATCTGCAAAGTCAAAAAAAGCCATTGTTAAATGATAGCCTTGCAAATATGGTTGCTATGCGCTATCAATACAAGCTCCAGGAAGTAAAAAATAAAAGCTCTATTGACGCTGGTAAAAAATTTCTTGCTGAAAACAAAAAAAGACCCGGTGTAAAAGTTACACCAAGTGGTTTACAATACGAGATCCTCACAGTGGGAACAGGAAAGAAACCCACAAAAAAAGACAAGGTATCTTGTAACTATACTGGTGCATACATTGATGGTACCGAATTTAATAATTCATATAAAATGGGAGGGCCTATTTCTTTTGCCGTAACTGGCGTGATAAAAGGTTGGACAGAAGCCTTGCAAATGATGCCTGTCGGTTCAAAATGGAAATTATATGTTCCTTATACATTGGGATATGGCCCGGGACAATACCAGGCAATACCCGGTGGTTCTGCTTTGGTATTTGAAATAGATCTGCTTGCAATAGAAAATAATTGATCAATGAAAAGGGGCGGCTCGAAGACCGCCCCCGCCGTTGGTTAAAACCTTGAAGCTTTAACGTTTTTTCACTACTATTTTTTCCACAGTTTGTTCTCCTGTATCGGTATCGATTATTCGAATAGTATAGAACCCTGCCGTTAGATTATCTATTTGAATATTATTGTTAGCAATCCCTTTCCATTGTTTCATCACACGACCATTCATATCCATGAGTGAAACATCACGAATAGTATTTACATCTGCAAACACCACATTTACTCTGCCATCACTGCTTGGGTTTGGATAAACGATCGTTTTACCTTTTTGACTTCCTGCTCTTACTGCACGTATTGGGCTATAAGCATGTTTACCATCAAAATCAACTTGTCTCAAACGATATTGGCTTATTCCTTTTGCATCATTTATATCCGAATATTCATAATTGAGAGAAGAGCTGCTATTGCCACGAATTGCCTTAGATGAAACAAATCCCAACGTTTGCCAAACATTATTGCCAAGATTTCGTTCAATATAAAATCCCCTGCTGTTTTCTTCTGTTACAGTTTCCCATTTCAAAACAACCGTTGAATGATTCCTTGCTGCCGTGAACGATCTTAATGAAACCGGCAATATTGTTGCACATGCTTCTTCAACAAGAGGAGAACTTATTACATTATCGAACTCCCTTCCGGTAACATCCACATATAGTCCCCACAATGAAAAGGGTTCCGTACAACAAAAGAGTCCTGGCAGATTCACAAACCCAGTATTAAAAGAACCAGGTGTAAGTACAACTGTATCTGAAACAAATAAAAGTGAATCGTCTCCATTTGGTTCCCTCACGCCATCCAGATCATCAGCATAAAGTCTAAAAACTACATGAAAATCTGTTGAAGCTAAAGAATTAAGCGACAAAGCATACTGGAAAGGAGGTGTTACACAAGATTTCTGAAGTGAGATGGTCACTTCTCCAAATGATTGGCTAAGACCACAAACATAGCATTGCGCTTTAGGATCAGGCGCATTTGAGTTAGAACCCCAAATATCAGTTTTAATACTTAAAGGACTACCACACGGAGCGTTTACGATAACTTCTAAGTTAGTGATTTCAAAATGCAGCGTATCTGAATTACCGATTCTTGTTATTGTTGCAGTAACATCGGGAGAATTTAGTGGGGAATTCAAAACAACACTGTTATCATGCGGATATACTGTCGCAAAATTTGCCGTAACATCTACAGGAACTCCGGGAGCAAAAGTGAGTTCATTAAGCCCAACGAATCCCATATCGTTAAATGATTTGCCGGGATCATCAATAGCTGTTCCTAATTGAGCACTTGTACCTGGATCTGTAGCAGGTGTACCTCCCGAACAATCAAAGATGGCAGGACTAGGATAATCCTGGCTTAACCATGAATGAAAGAAAAGATTTTTGAAACCGGAGTTAGTCACGATCTCAAATTGAACACTAACTGTATACTGGCATTTATTCGGTCCCAAACTCACAATATCTGTAGAAAAAGCCCTTGCAAGGTTTGGAAATCTAAGATCACATTGCGCATTAATATCTTTAAATGAGATCAAAGCGCTACTAAATAGAAAAAAAGAAAGTAAAAACTGTTTCATGGTACAAAATTTAAAAAATGAATAATATTACAACGGGCACAGAGACTGCCCGGATCAAAGCATAGGAATAGATATTACAATCGCATGTACAAAAACCTATCCATTATCTGCGCAAATAGATTTCATGTTTTGATTGAATCTTTTTAAGCTTGCAATAATTAAACTGTGGAAAAATGAGTAGTAGATCTCTCAAAAAGTGGGGAATATTTTAAACACACCAAAAGACTTTAAAGGACTTTTTACAATGAATAGTGTTTTTACAATTATACTTTGATTCATTAAAATAAAAAAGGGGGTGGCACGAAAACCACCCCCGCCGTTGGTTAAAACCTTGAAGCTTTAACGATCTTTATTTACAATCTTTTGATCCTGCTTTCCTGTTTCGAAATTAATGATACTCAAGATGAAAAACTAAGCAGGATTTTCTATTTGTAAAATGTTATTAATTATATTTTCTTACTGCCTGGTTCCGTAAATTCATTCTCTTTAATGATGCGTTTCAAGCCGCATCCTTTTCCCAAACATGACAATTAACTTGTCATCATTACCTGGCAGGGGAATACTTTTTTGATCTTTTGAACGTCGCCATCAGCGATGAATCAAACTATAAACTTAATGTTGAATTACTGTTGCCTCAATATTTAGCAACTTCTGGAGTTAAAAATTAATTTATAAAAAAAAGGGGTGGCACGAAGACCACCCCCGCCGTTGGTTAAAACCTTGAGCTTTAACGCTTGTTTACAATGAATTTCTCTACTACCTGCTCACCTGTTTCCAAATTCACTATTCGTACAGTATAGAATCCAGCATTGAGGTTATCAATACGGATGTTATTATTCGTAACGCCTTTCCATTGCTTTAAAGTTTTGCCGCTTACATCCATCAAAGAAACATCACGCATACTAACTGCACCCTCAAATACAATATTTACTTTACCATCACCACTTGGATTAGGATAAATAATTGTGTTGCTCTTCTGACCTTCCCCACGAACTGAGCGAATCTGGCTATACGCTTGCTTACCATCAATATCCACTTGTCTCAAGCGATATTGCGAAATTCCTTTTGTGTTGTTAAAGTCTGTAAGAACATAAGTAAGCGGTGAATTGCTATTTCCATTTGGTGCTTGAGAAGCAACAAAAGTAATTGCCTGCCATCCGCCATTTGAAAGCATACGTTCTACATAGAAGCCTCTATTATTGTCTTCAATCTCGGTTACCCATTTCAGATCAACATTCGATTTGTTGCGATCTGCATTGAATGATCTTAATTTAATTGGCAATGTAGCACCACAACCGAGACCTATCTCACCTGTTGTAACAGTGTTAAGAAACGACGGACTGGTGACATCTACTCTTATATTCCAATTTCCATATGGATTAGTTGATCCGTATGGTTCTTGTATGTTTGTGAAGGGAAAAGTAAATGTAGGACCATTTGGACCTCCTACACTACGAGTAGTAGTGCCAGAAAGAATCTCAATATCAGCAGCTACATTTAATGGATCACTCAAAATAACCTTATAATCAAATACAGTTTCTGTTGTATTAGCTGTTGTAATTGAAAAAGCATATTGACGCGGGATATTACAATTTGTTTGAAGTGCAATAGTCGGGTCATTAAGCGTTTGACCAACATTAGCAGCCCAGCATTGAGCATTGTCTCCATTATTAGTTTGGTTGGCCCAGACAAGCGTTTTAGTTTTAATTGTGGTGCCACAAAGTGTTCCTGGAATTACAACCTTTACATTTTTCATTGAAATGCTATCTAACCCCCCAGTCGAAAGCAATACTTTTGTTACAGTCATTCCAGGTGCAGTAGGATTCGGACCGAGAGGGCTGGTCAAGATAACTGTTTGATCATGAGTATACCCACCCGGACCAGAAGTAGCACGGGGAACCATAACTTGTACTACTCCAGGTGCTGCACTCGCTTGGTTAAGAAGTCCAATGTCAAGAATTGAAAACCCGGTTTGGCCATAATTAGCTGCAGCACCTAAAACGGACGCACTATAAACGTTGTTCTCAGTACTTCCGCCACATGGGAAAATGGAAGTACCAAGTGATGCAGGGACTTCATTCTCTAACCATGTGTGAAAATAAATTTGTTTATTTCCATTGTTTGCGAGCAACTTAAAATTAATATCGAATACTACTACTGTTTTCCCTGGGTAGAGAGGATCATCACAAACCTGAGAAAGAACAGTAATTCGTACATCCTGGGGTATCAGGTTACAAGCTCCTGTGCCTCCCTCACAAAATTGTCCATACGTTTTTACTGTAAGTAGTGTAGATACAAACAGTAAGTTGATAAGTAAAATCTTTTTCATGCTTCAAGGTTTTGTGGGCCGTTTTATGGACCCGTTTTTAAATAAATAGTTTTTACAGTTAACGAATACTACCCTTCGGCTTTATTTTTCGGGGTAGTGTATATGATGAATTATTTCATCCACAATTAATGTGGTGATCCATCAGGAATTTGGAAACCTTGGCATTCAGAATAGGAAGGGACTTAGCTTGGTAAGCTTCAATAGATAATTGGTACTGATAGTTCAGAAGTATTGGAAAAGCCTTGTGCTTTAATGACTATTGCAAAGCAATATACATTGCAGCGACACTAGAGTTCAAACGAAATGGATTTTTTAACCAACGGCCTTTTTAATAGGAGAGTGAAATTTCGGGGAGATTGATCTACTCAATCGAAACGCTAAAATAAACAGAGTTTTTAGAAATACAAATACTCTTACCAATTTTCTTTAAAAAAATAACCATCCTCAATCATTAATATCTAAACAAGAGCTTTAAAAATAGAGGCTGGTTTCCTTTAGGATCATGAGGTTATGACCTGTTTTGCCAGTTTTGCCACTTTCTGGATAGTTTCCTTGGCCGTCATATTAGTATTATCCACTAAAATGGCATCATCGGCTTTTCGAAGCGGACTTTCTTCCCGGTTACTATCGATATAATCCCGCATTTCAAGATTTGCCTTGATCTCCTCGATCGTAATGTTGGGATTTTTCTCAAAAAGCTCTTTAAACCTCCGTTCTACCCTTACTGCATTATCTGCTGTGAGGAAAATTTTAAGCTCGGCTTTGGGGAAAACGACGGTTCCAATATCACGTCCATCCATTATTACACCCTTCTTTTTACCCATCAATTGCTGCTGCTCAACCGCAAATTTTCTTACTTCTTTAATTGCAGCCACATCACTCACTTTTTCTGCAACAACAAGGTCTCGAATAACGTATTCTACATTTTCGCCATTCAGATGCATTTCGCTTTGCTGGCTTTTCTCGTTATGTATAAATTCAAGAGAAATTTCATTTAGTGCATTTTTTACTTCATTCTTATCTGTCCAGTCAACATGATTGCGTAAAAAATAAAGTGTAATGGCACGATACATTGCGCCACTATCAACATATAAGTATCCAAGCTCTTTTGCAAGCTCTTTTGCCAAAGTGCTTTTACCACAACTGCTCCATCCATCAATTGCTATGATAATTTTTTTGCCCATTCATTTACAAAAATAAATTACCGCCGTTGAAGGCGGTAACTTGTGAGAAAATATGTATCAAATATACTAGAAAGGTTTTTTTGCTTCCTGGAATTTTACTCCTTCAAATTTTGGCGTCAGCTTCATGTTATAAAAAATAAATGAATAAATATCTGCTGTAGTTTCTAACCCTTTTCTCAGGTTACTGGCACCATGTCCAGAGTTCACATCTATCCTGATCAACGCCGGATTACTGCCCTTGTATTTTTCCTGTAAGGTAGCAGCATACTTAAAAGAATGTGCCGGCACTACCCTATCGTCATGATCAGCTGTTGTGATCAAAGTCGCAGGATAATTCGATCCTTCTTTAATATTATGGATCGGTGAATAAGCATATAAGTTTTTAAAATCACTTGCATTATCGCTGCTTCCATATTCTGCTATCCAATTCCAGCCGATCGTGAACTTATGAAAACGCAACATATCCATTACTCCCACCTGTGGTATTGCCACTTTACAAAGGTCAGGACGTTGATTGATAACAGTCCCAACCAACAATCCACCATTTGATCCGCCTTGCAATGCGAGATAATCTTTTGAAGTATATTTTTCAGCAATCAAATATTCTCCGGCTGAAATAAAATCATCAAATACAGTTTGTTTTTTTAATCGCATACCTGCTTCATGCCATTTTTCACCATATTCACTTCCACCACGAAGATTGGCTATGCAATAAACACCTCCTTGTTCCAACCATGCAATTCTTGTTGGCGAAAAAGAAGGTGTGCTGCTAATATTAAATCCACCATAGCCATAAAGAATTGTGGGATTCATAGCATTCTTTTTCGTTCCTTTTTTATACACAATGAACATCGGGACCTTAGTTCCGTCTTTGCCCGGATAAAATACCTGTTCAGTTACATACTCTTCAGGATTGAATTTCACTTCCGGTTTTCTGAAAATTGTGCTTTTGCCAGTAGCAATATCATAACGATATATTGTTGGGGGAAAAGTTATAGAAGTAAATGTGTAGAAGACAAACTTATCATCATGATTACCGCCAAATCCTCCTGCAGAACCAAGTGCTGGTAGTTTGACCTCTCCTTCAAGCTTACCCTTATGATCGTATACGTAAACTCTGCTGGTCACATCTTTTAAATAAGTAACAAATAGCTTTCCACCTGATGATGTAACGGAAGACATGTTCTCCGGTTTCTCGGCAATAACAGTTTTCCAATTTGCAGAATCAGGATTTTTGGGATCGACCGAAATGATCCTCCTGTTTAATGCACCGTCATTTGTAGACATAAGAAATCTACCATCCACATCATCTATAAAACCATAATTAAACTCTCCTACCTCTTTTATAATTGGTCTGAATTTTTTGTCACCATCTTTTGTGTCAAAATACCAAAGGGCATTTCCATCTTTTCCCTTTCCACGGTCTGATATATTTAAGAACACATATCGTTCATCTTCGCTTGTAAATACGCCATGAAAACGTTGAGGATTGGCGGCATCTTCGTAAACTAATTCATCCTGGGTTTGTGAAGTGCCCACTTTATGATAATACACCTGGTGATTTTCATTTTTAGTTGATAGCTCTGTTCCTTTTTCCGGCGTTGGATAGCGGCTATAATAAAAACCATTTCCTTTCCATGATGCCCCGGAAACCTTTACCCATGCAAGCGAATCTGGCAGATACTTAAGTGTTGTCATATCCATCACAAAAAAAGTACGCCAATCACTTCCACCTTTTGTTTTTCCAATTACCGCATACTTGCCATCTTTCGAAAGAGCAAAAGCGCCAAGCCCACTCGTGCCATCCGCAGAAAATTTATTGGGATCTAAAACCAACTCCGGTTGACCATCTAATCCTTTCTGGCGATATAACACACTTTGATTCTGCAAACCATCATTTTTTGAAAAATAGAAATATTCATTCTTTCTTGAGGGTGAGCTATACTTGGGATAATCATTTATTTCCTCCAATCTTTTTAACCATTGAGCACGGTAAGGGATCTTGTCAAGAAAACCGAATGTCACTTTATTCTCTTCCGTTACCCATTGTTTGGTTTCTTCACTTCGGTCGTCTTCCAGCCAACGATAAGGGTCAGCTACCATTGTGCCATGATAGTTGGTTATTGTATCCACTTTTTTTGTAACAGGATAATTAAACTGTGCAAACAAAAAAACCGGCAAGAAATAGATCAGCGATAGAAAAGCTCTTTTCATATCTATATTTTTATTGTTTTGTAGTCAATAAAATTAGGGATAACCAATTGTAAAAAACGGATTTACTGATAAAGGGCAAACAGCGGGGATAAGTCCTGTGTGAAAAAAACACGATAAAAAAACAAAACATTATTTTTGGCGACCGGTTAACCTAATAAAATTCAAACAGTTGTTTGTTTTTCGTTTAACCATTAAAACTGATATGCTAAATAAAGTAACAAAAATTGGAGTTCTTACATCCGGCGGAGATGCACCCGGAATGAATGCTGCAATTCGTGCTGTTGTAAGAACAGGTATCTATCATGGATTGGAAGTATATGGGATCTTACGTGGCTACCAGGGTATGATCGACGATGATATTATTAAAATGGAGACCAGATCGGTCGCAAATATTATTCAACGTGGCGGTACCATTTTAAAAACTGCCCGCTGCAAAGAATTTTTTGAATACGAAGGAAGACAAAGAGCATACGATAATTTAAAAGACCGGGGTATTAATGGTCTCATTATTATTGGTGGCGATGGCTCTTTTCGTGGCGCTGTAAAATTTAGTCAGGAATTTGATATCCCTTGCATTGGCCTTGCAGGTACAATTGATAAAGATATTTATGGAACTGATTTTACGATCGGTTTTGACACAGCAGTGAATACAGCCGTAGAAGCGATCGATAAAGTAAGAGATACAATGGATGCACATGATCGCATTTTTATTATTGAAGTGATGGGGCGTGATGCAGGATATATTGCTTTACACAGTGGCATTGCCACCGGTGCTGAAAATATTTTGATACCAGAAAGAAAAACAGATATCAATGATATTGTAACATCACTACAGGAAAAAGAAAGAAGAAAAAAATTAGTGAACCTGATCGTAGTTGCAGAAGGTGATGATTTCGGCGGCGCCAATGAAGTGCATAAAATTCTGAAAGAAAAATTGCCACAGGCAGAAATAAGAGTGTGCATACTTGGTCATATTCAAAGAGGTGGCTCTCCTTCATGTCTTGACAGGTTAATTGCCAGTCGTATGGGCTTTCATGCTGTAGAATCTTTAATGGAAGGAAGACACAATGTGTTTGTCGGAATTATGAATAACAAAATGCATTATATACCGCTGGAGAATGCAGTAAAAAACAAAGCAAAGATCAGCGAAGAGTGGTTGAGGATCGTGAAGATATTAGCGAGTTAACCCCTGTCTCCGAGGTAATAGAATATTAATTAAATAACAAGTAACCAGGAACAATACAATGAGTAAAAAAGTAGAAAAGTATTTTCAAAAATCAATGAACAAAGAAGCTGGTGTTCAGCATACGAATCATCGCACAAAAATTGTAGCGACTGTTGGCCCGGCTTGTGACACCTACGATAAACTACTTGCTCTTGTAAGAGCAGGAGTAAATGTATTTCGTTTGAATTTTTCTCACGGCACACATGAAGACAAAGGAAAGATCATTGAGCATATTCGTAACATTAATAAAAAAGAGCCTTACAATATTGCCATACTTGGCGACCTGCAGGGGCCTAAGTTGAGAGTGGGCGAAATTGAAAACGGAGAGATCGAAGTTGTCGAAGGCGATATTCTCACATTCACAAATGAAAAAGTTATTGGCAATAAGGAGAAGATCTATGTCTCCTATCCAAATTTTCATAGTGATGTAAAAATTGGAAACATCATATTAATTGACGATGGGAAATTAGAAGTTAGGGTTTTAAGCATTGAAAAAAATAACGATGTAAAAGTTGTTGTAACGCTTGGCGGAGCTCTTTCATCTAAAAAAGGCATCAATTTACCAGATACAAAGATCACCTTACCAGCATTGACCGATAAAGATCTTGCCGATCTTGAGTTTATTATTGATCAAAAATTAGATTGGGTAGCACTTTCGTTTGTAAGAAATGTAAAGGATCTTATCATCCTTCGTAATAAACTGGAAGAAAAGAAAAGTAAAACAAAGATCATTGCCAAGATCGAGAAACCAGAAGCTGTAGAAAATATCCGCGACATCATAGTAGAATCTGATGGTATCATGGTGGCCCGTGGTGATCTCGGTGTAGAATTGCCAATTGAAAAAGTTCCATTGATTCAAAAACAAATTATCAAAAAATGTCTTCATCGTGCTAAGCCAGTGATCGTTGCTACACAAATGATGGAAAGCATGATCGAGAGAACTAAGCCAAATCGTAGCGAGATCACCGATGTTGCCAATGCTGTACTGGAAGGCGCAGATGCTGTAATGCTGAGTGGCGAAACTGCAACAGGTGCACATCCTACATTAGTAGTAGAAACTATGGTAAAGATCATTGAAGAAGTAGAAAAAACAGATTATCATTATAGCCTTGAAGATGAATTGGCGCCGCAACCTCATTCGCCATCTTTCTTAAGTGATGCGGTTTGTTATAATGCATGTAAGCTTGCAAAAGATGTAGAATCACAAGCCCTGATTGGGATGACACAAAGCGGATATACTGCATTTATGCTTAGCAGTTATCGTCCTAAAGCTCCATTGTATATTTTTACAAAAGAAAGATCGCTTGTAAATCAATTGAGTCTTAGTTGGGGCGTAAGAGCTTTCTTCTATGATGAAGAAGAAAGCCTTGATGATATCATCTTTGACCAGATAGAGATACTTAAAGAAAGAGGATTTTTAAAATCCGGCGACGTTGCTGTTAGTACAGGAAGCACCCCTGTACATCTTCATTTACCAACCAATACACTTAAGATCACGAAACTTGATTAAATAAAAAAAGGGTCGCTGAGAATTCAGTGACCCTTTTTCTTTCATTACTTTTTTATCTCCACAAAACAAGAATGGTTGCTGCAAGAACATGTCCTATTACATGATAACCATTATTGATCAGGTATAGATTTGAAGGTTTGTTTTCATAAACATAAGTAATACTTAGGGCAGTAGTGGCAAAAGCAAAACCAGTAAGCAAGCCAAATTTTATACCATACAAAAAATTATCTTCAAAACCGATCATGTGAATGAGCAGTGAAAGGCCAAAACAGACAATAAAGATCAATATGAAAGTAGAAGCCATCATTTTCCCCATTCCATTTTTCAGATCGGGATTACTTGTATCAAGTTTTATTATCTGAGCCCATTTAGTTCCAAAAAGAGCTTTTGAGTACCAGACGGCTCCTAGTATAAAATAGGCAAGTGCAGCTACTAAAATTGCCCACCAGTTAAGGTGTGAAAAGATTTCCGTGTTCATATAGTTAGTTTTGGTTTGAAAGTAAAAGCTATAAACAATAAACGGATTTTCAAAAAATTGCTTTATAAACAAAAGAGCCCCGCCAGAAAGCGGGGCTCTTGATTCTTATCAATTCAAATTACAATTTTTTAATTTTTATATTTCTAAACCAAACATTGTTGCCATGGTCCTGTAAACAGATCCTTCCTTTTTTAAAAGTACCAAAGCCTGGCCATTGTTTAAATTTACTTGCGGCTATCATTTTGTTCCAATTATCATCCCACATAATTGTAGAAACCACATTCTCACCATTTAAGTAAAAATCAAGTTTTCCATTCATGCTTTTTATTTCTGCCTGGTTCCACTCCAAAGCCGGCTTTACTGTTTCTTTACTGCAACTGATCAGGTCATACAGATCACCAGCACGATGTTTAGGGTATTTTCTATCATCGTGTCTTTCGTTATCTAATATTTGCATTTCAGGTCCTGTCCAGTATGGTTTAGGATGATCTTTATCTTCATGCACATAAAACATGATACCGCTATTTCCAGCTGTATCGACCTTCCACTCAAGTTTTAAATCGAAGTTCTCATACTCTTCATCAGTAATTATATCTTGCCCTATTGTATCTTTTTTTTCTGATCCGGCAAATTTAAGATTGCCATCTTCAACTTTCCATTGACTACCAACAGCGCCTCCGCCATAGTTATGCCAACCCGCTATAGTAGCTCCATCAAATAATAATTGCCAGCCATCTTTTTGCTCTTCGTCTGTTAGTAAAGGATTATTATTTGTCACGGATTCGATCTTTGTTTCTTCCTTTTTTTCTGAAGAATTATCGTTGCAGGCAATAAATGATATTGCCAATGCAAAAATCAAAATTTTTTTCATGTAGGATTATTTTTTTAACATCAATACATACTTAGCAACTGTTTCAGCATCTTCCTGCGTAAATGTTGGATGCGCAGCCATAGGAACTTGTCCCCAAACACCAGAACCACCATTGATTATTTTATTTGCTAAATATTTTACAGCAGTATCTTGTCCTGCATATTTTGCAGCTACATCCCTCCAGGCCGGCCCAATATTTTTCTCCTCAATTTTATGACAAGTAAAACAATCACTGGCTGCAACAATTTCAACTCCTTTTTGGTAAACCGGGTCTTCAGTAATATCAACCACTTTAGGTTTCTCTTCAGTGCTGCCACCTCCACCGCACGAAGCAAGTACAGCAACTACCATGATCAAAAAAAATGCTTTTTTCATATCGTTGATTTTTTAAAGTTCGTAAAGGTATCTATTATTCTAATCCTAAAACTCTCCGGTTAAACTTTTCATCACTTGACTGTCCGGCAAAATCATCAAAAGCTTTTTCTGTAACACGGATGATATTCTTTTTAATAAAATGTGCTCCTTCTCTTGCTCCATCTTCAGGATGTTTAATGCAACACTCCCACTCCATTACCGCCCAGCCACTGTAATCATATTGTGTTAATTTGCTAAAGATGGTTTTGAAATCAACCTGTCCATCACCTAATGAACGGAATCGACCAGCCCGATCAATCCAACTTTGAAAACCTCCATACACACCTTGTTTACCTGTCGGATTAAATTCAGCATCTTTTACATGAAATGCTTTTATTCGTTCATGATAAATATCGATGTATGATTTGTAGTCGAGACATTGCAAAACAAAATGCGAGGGATCATAAAGAAGACATGCTCTTTTATGATCATTTACTTTTTCTAAAAACATTTCATAAGAAATACCATCATGCAGATCTTCTCCGGGATGAATTTCATAACAAACATCAACCCCACATTCATCAAAGTAATTCAATATCGGCATCCAGCGATTTGCCAATTCTTTAAATCCCGATTCAACCAAACCAGCGGGGCGCTGCGGCCATGGATAAAGAGTTGGCCATAATAATGCGCCACTAAATGTTGCATGCGCATTCAGTCCTAAATTTTGTGAAGCTTTTGCTGCATATTTTAATTGTTGTATAGCCCATTCAGTTCTTGCTTTTGGTTTTCCCTTTACATTGTCAGGAGCAAAGCCATCAAATAGATCATCGTAAGCGGGATGCACAGCAACTAATTGTCCTTGCAAGTGTGTAGATAGCTCTGTTATTTCCAATCCTGCTTCATTTACCAATCCCTTTAATTCATCAGCATAGGTTTTACTCTCTGCTGCTTTTTGCAGATCAATACATCTCGGATCCCATGTAGGGATTTGTACACCGACAAAACCGATCGTCTTTGCCCATTGGCAAATTGTCTTCATAGTATTAAATGGTGGCTTATCGCCCATGAACTGTGCAAGGAATATTGCAGGTCCTTTGATCGTCTTCATTATAAAAATTATTAATTCTTAAGTATTCATTTTTAATTAAACTTTGAACTCCGTCCATTTTGCATCTGACTTACCCGAAGCAACTACATTTTCTATAAATGCCATCCCCCTTATTCCTTCATCCACTCCTGGGAAATCAAGCCATTCATCTTTTGGTTTTTCTCCATTCGCTTTTGCACGAACAGTCAAAGAAAAGTTTCTATACAAATTTGCAAACGCTTCCAAATATCCTTCGGGATGTCCGGCAGGTGTTCTTGAGTTATGCGATGCATAAGAACTTACATATCCAGTACCAGCCCGATAAATTTCAGCAGGTTTATCAAGCCATTTAACCAACAATGTGTTTGCATCTTCTTGCTTCCATTCAAGTCCGCCTTTTTCTCCATATACTCTTATCTTGATACAGTTTTCTTCACCGGCAGCAATTTGTGTCGCCATCAATACACCTGTTGCTTCATTATTGAATTTCATAAAAGTTGCTCCGTCATCATCAAGCATTCTTCCATCAACTACAATATTCAGGTTAGCACATAAATGAGTAACCTGCAAACCCGTTACATACTCGGCCATATTAAATGCATGTGTTCCTATATCTCCCATTGCTCCGGCAATGCCACTACGTTTTGGATCTGTACGCCAAGAGGCTTGTGCATTTCCTTCACTCTCTTTCAATGTACTCAGCCATCCTTGTGGATATTCAACATACACTTTTCTGATCTTACCAAGCGTTCCATTCTTTAGCATTTGTTTTGCCTGTTTTATCATTGGATAGCCGGTATAGGTATGAGTAAGTAAAAGGGTCAATCCTGTTTGTGCTACTTTTTCTTTTAATTGTTTTGCTTGTTCAAGAGAAAAAGTAATCGGCTTTTCAATTGCTACATTAAACCCTTTATCGAGAGCCATCATAGCCGGATCAAAATGCACGAAGTTGGGAGTAACGATGCTTACAAAATCAATTCGTTTATCTTTTGGCATTGCAGCTTCTTTTTCCAGCATCACTTTATAATCTGTATAAATACGGGATTCATCAAGAAATAAACTTTTTCCTGAATCAACCGCGATCTCTGGATTAATGCTTAATGCGCCGGCAACAATTTCAATTTGTGCATCCATATTGAATGCAAATCGATGAATGGCGCCGATGAAAGCATCCTTGCCACCACCGATCATTGCTATTCTGAGTTTCCTATTTTCCATATTTCAAACAGTTGTTTGTGGTTTGATATAAATTAAATTCGTGAATATTGAAGGTAAATGTGTTTTTAAAAATAGTACATTTAGCCTTTCCAAAAATTTTTTCATAAAAACCAACGATATGCAAGCCGTAAACAAAAATCAATTATTTGTTGCCAGTTGTTTAGCCCTACTGGTTACATCACTATCTTTTGGGATCAGGGCCGGTATTCTAGGCCGACTCGGGGTTGAATTTAATTTAGACAAAGCTGAACTTGGAACTATAGCTGCTACTGCGTTCTGGGGATTTCCGTTGGCAGTTGTTATCGGTGGTATGGTTGTGGATATAATTGGGATGAAACGCTTATTGGTGCTCGCATTTATTTTTCACATCGCAGGAATAGTATTGACAATATTTGCCGGAAGTTTTTCCAATCCTTTCTGGGCCTTATTTATTTCAACCCTATGTATTGGGATTGCAAATGGAACTGTAGAAGCCGCTTGTAATCCACTGGTTGCTTCCTTATATACAGATAATAAAACAACCAAGCTAAATCACTTCCATTTATGGTTCCCTGGAGGAATTGTTATTGGAACATTGATCGTTTATTTCCTCGATAAAGCAGGCATTGGTTGGCAAATACAAATGGCATTGATGATCATTCCTGCAATACTATATGGTTTTATGTTTGTCAAACAAAGTTTTCCTGTTACAGAAAGAGTTGCCAGTGGCATATCAACAGGTGAAATGTATAAGTCATTGGCAAATCCGCTTTTTGTTTTCATGATCATTTGCATGTTTGGAACAGCGATCACAGAGTTATTTACAGGGCAGTGGATCGAACTGCTTCTTAAAAATGTAACTGAAAATGCCTTATTGATATTAACAGTAACTACAGGTGTTATGGCTATTGGAAGGGCTTTTGCAGGACCTGTTGTTCATAAATTATCGCCGCAGGGTGTGTTACTAGGGTCTGCAATTTTAGCAACCTTAGGTCTTTACATGCTTGGACACACTACAGGGAATATGTTATTTGTTGGCGCATTGGTTTTTGGCGCGGGTGTTTGTTACTTCTGGCCATGCATGCTTGGATTTGTTTCAGAATATTTACCAAAAACAGGCGCAGTTGGTATTAATTTAATGGGCGGAGCCGGCATGTTTGCTGTATCGTTATATACAATGTTTATGGGTGGCGTTTATGATAAACTAATATTAAACCAACTCCCTCCCGGCGCTGATCTTAAACTTTATAATGCCACCGAGGCCACGGCACCAATGAAGGAAGCATTAGCGGCAGCTAATAAAGCAGCAGGACCAGAGGTGATCAATACAACACTCGTCATTCCAATAATACTTATTGTAGCATTTGCCGGTTTATACTTATATATGCGCAACAAACCAAAGCCAACATTAGTCGCTGCAGTCCATTAATAATAAAAAGGCCTTATGAAGCATACTACCCGTTTTCAGCTTTCATTGATGATGTTTCTCCAGTTTGTTGTATGGGGATCCTGGTATGGGCAGCTTTCAAAATATCTTTTTGCTATAAATTTTGACGGAGTACAAGTCGGAAATATCTATGCTACGTTTTCAATTGCAATGATCATCTCCCCATTTTTAGTTGGTATGCTCGCTGACAGATTCTTTGCAGCACAAAAAGTATTAGGTGTTTTGAATTTGATCGGAGCAGGTTTATTGTTTCTGCTTACCCAAATAACCGACTATGATACTTTTTACTGGGTAATGCTTATGTACTGCCTGACTTTTGCTCCTACTATTGCTTTAACCAGTTCTATTTCTATGCGCCAGATGACGGCGCCGGAAAAAGAGTTTCCACTAATTCGCTTGATGGGTACAATTGCATGGATCGCTGTTACCAACCTGATCGGATTTATGGGCTGGGGTGATACAAGTACAATTTTTCATATATCAATGATCACTGCAATTGTGATCGGACTATTTGCTTTCACTTTGCCAAATACTCCTCCTACTATTAAAGGGCCTGTTGGTGTTGGACAGATCATCGGTAAAGATGCTTTTGTATTATTTAAAGACAGATCATTTACAATATTCTTTATCTCGTCGATATTAATTTGCATCCCACTTTCTTTTTATTATGCAATGGGTAATCCATCCATAACGGATGCATATAAAACTGCCTTTGTTGATGCTCACCCTGGAGAAGCTTTACCTAAAACATTTTTTGTTGAAAATAAAATGTCACTCGGACAGGCTTCAGAAGTATTTTTTATGTTGTTATTACCATTTGCGTATAGAAGACTCGGAATAAAGTGGATATTAATTCTGGCTATAGTTGCATGGATCATTCGTTTTCTTTGTTTTGGCTATGGTAATGCAACTTCGGGTGAATGGATGCTATATGCTGGCATATTACTGCATGGCATTTGCTTTGACTTCTTTTTTGTTAGCGGAATGATCTACAGTGATCAAAAAGCAGGCGAAAAAATAAAATCGCAGGCGCAGGGCCTGATATCTTTGGCCACTTACGGCCTCGGTATGTATATTGGTTCTCTTATTTCAGGATATGTGCAAAAAAAATATACCACTGGCGTGGGGGAAAATGCAATAACCGACTGGACAAATGTCTGGCTTGTGCCTGCTGGTATTGCAGGAGTTGTTTTAATTCTATTTTTAGTATTATTTAATGAAAAAAGAAAAACATTGAAACCGGTATGAATTGGTAATGTTTGTAACTTTAGAATCTGCTTGTAAATATGAAAAAATCAAACCGTCGCGACGCCTTGAAAAAAATTGCAGCAGGCACTGCAGCTGCTACAGTCGCCCCTTTTATAAGTTCCTTCGCTACTGAAGATTCAAATTCAAAAAAACTAAAATTGAAAGGCAATATCAATCACTCCGTTTGCCAATGGACCTACAATTTTATTTCATTGGAAGAACTTTGTGTTGAAGTAAAAAAAATAGGCATTGGCGCTATTGACCTGATAGCTCCAAAAGATTGGCCGATGCTTAAGAAATATGGGATTTATTCTTCAATGTGTTATATCGCAGGTAAGGTAAGTCTTACTGAAGGTTGGAATAACAAGACCTTTCATCCGCAATTGATCAAAGATTTTAACGAAACTATTCCACTTGTGAAGGAAGCCGGTTATAAAAACCTGATCTGCTTTAGCGGTAACCGCAACGGGATGGATGATGAAACAGGTATGAATAATTGCGTGGAAGGATTGAAACAAATAATGGGTCTTGCGGAAAAGAATGGCGTTATCATTCAGATGGAATTACTAAATAGCAAGATCAATCACAAAGATTATATGTGTGATAAAACACCATGGGGTGTCGAACTGGCAAAAAAAATTGGTTCACCAAATTTTAAATTGCTTTATGATATTTATCATATGCAGATAGATGAAGGCGATGTTATAAGAACTCTTACTGACAATTACCAGTATATCGGCCATTATCATACAGCAGGTGTGCCGGGGCGACATGAAATAAATGAAAGCCAGGAATTGTATTACCCGGCGATCATGGAAGCTATTGTAAAAACTGGTTTTAAAGGGTATGTGGCCCAGGAATTCATGCCGACTGGTAAAACAAATGATGAAAAATATGCAGCATTGAAAGATGCGGTGAGAAGATGTGATGTGTAGCGCCTGTCCCCCTGAAGGGGTGACTTAGGTTGAAAATGATATAGGGGTCGGCATTCAATTGTTGAATAGAATTGTTGCAGTACAAGAGTGTGGCGCAACAGAAGTATAATAGTAGCACTACAGCTGGGCTCATAAAAAAAATTTGTATTCTAAATCAATATTCAATTATAAATACCAAGTAAAACATGGCAGACAATAACACTTTTGATGCGATCGTGGTTGGCTCCGGCATTAGCGGCGGCTGGGCAGCTAAAGAACTTACTGAAAGAGGTCTTAATGTAGTTATGCTTGAAAGAGGTTACGATATCAAGCATGGTAAAGATTATGAGGCAAGCAATAAGCCTGTGTGGGAATATCCGCACCGGGGTGGAAGAACGCAAGAGATGATCGCTGATTATCCAAGGCTGAAAAGGGATTACCCATTAAATGAGAGAAATCTTCATTATTGGGCAAGTGATAAGGATAACCCCTATGCGGAAACAAAAAGGTTTGACTGGTTCCGTGGTTATCATGTAGGTGGTCGTTCATTGATGTGGGGTCGTCAAAGCTATCGTTGGTGTGAAGAAGATTTTTTAGCAAATGCAAAAGATGGAATTGCTATTGACTGGCCAATCAGGTATAAGGACCTTGAAGAATGGTACACTTATGTTGAAAAATTCGCAGGCATACAGGGCTCTTATGAAAAACTTCCACAATTACCAGACAGCCATTTTTTACCCGCAATGGAATTGAACGTTGTAGAAAAAGATGTAGCTGCAAAGATCAAAGCACATTATAATAATAAACGTACACTTATTATTGGACGTACCGCACATATCACTGGCCCATTAGGCCATAGTCCTCAAAGAACAAATTGCCAGTATCGTGACATGTGTTGGAACGGTTGTCCTTTCGGCGCTTATTTCAGTACACAATCATCTACATTGCCTGCTGCAATGGCAACAGGCAAACTTACCCTTGGTATCAATTCTATTGTGAAAGAGATCATCTATGATAAAGAAACCAAGAAAGCAAAAGGAGTAAGAGTGATTGATGCTGAGACAATGCAAACAAAGGAATATTTTTCAAAAATTGTTTTCCTCTGTGCTTCGGCCCTCAATTCAGCATGGGTACTGATGAACTCAGCTACAGATATTTGGCCCGATGGATTAGGTAGTAGTAGTGGCGAATTGGGACATAATGTTATGGATCATCATTTCCGTGTAGGAGCTAGTGGAGAAGTAGAAGGATATGATGATAAATATTATTTCGGTCACCGGCCTACCGGTTTTTATATTCCACGCTTCAGAAATTTTGGTGGTGATAAAAGAGATTATTTACGTGGATTTGGATACCAGGGTGGAGCCAGTCGCAATGGCTGGGGTCGTGAAGTGGCTGAACTTAGTATCGGCGCTGAACTCAAAGATGCGTTAAGTGAACCAGGCGGATGGAGAATTGGCTCAACAGCATTTGGAGAAACACTTCCTTATCATGACAACAAGATCACACTGGATAAAACCATGAAGGATAAATGGGGTCTGCCGGTCCTGAATTTTGATGTCGAGTTTAAAGAGAATGAGAAAAAGATGCGGGTGGACATGAAGGCGGACATGAAAGAAATGCTGGAAATAGCCGGGGTAAAAAATGTAAGGGAATATGATAATGATAACGCTCCGGGTATGGGTATTCATGAAATGGGTGTGGCTCGAATGGGTCGTGATCCAAAAACATCAGTATTGAATGCTAATAACCAGGTTTGGGATTGCAAAAACGTATTCGTTACTGATGGTGCCTGCATGACTAGTGCATCTTGTGTAAATCCATCACTCACTTATATGGCGCTGACTGCTAGAGCTGCGGCATTTGCAGTTGATGAATTGAAAAAAATGAATGTTTAATTAATCTTATTAAATTTTTTATAATGGACAGACGTGAATTATTAAAAATGATCGCTGCCGCGACTGGCGGAGTTGTTATTGGCGGAGAATTTTTTCTTGCTGGTTGCAAAAACCCTGACGCAGGAGTAGGTGTTTCGAGCACTTTCACTGAATCTGATATTGCTTTTTTGGATGAAGTAGCTGAAACTATTTTTCCAAAAACTTCAACCCCCGGCGCTAAAGACGCCAAGGTTGGTCAGTTTATGACGGTGATGGTAAATGATTGCTATGATCAAAAACAGCAGGAAGCTTTTCATGCCGGCATGAAATCACTGAATGAAGCTTGTAAAACAAAACATGGTCATGATTTTATGAAAGCAACTCCTGAACAACGCAAAGAAATGCTTGTTGCTCTTGATAAAGAAAGAAGTGAATATCAAAAAACAAAAAAGAAAGAAGACCCCAATCATTATTTCCAGGCTTTCAAACAACTGACGATAATGGGTTATTTCACTTCTAAAGAAGGAAGAACTGGTGCAACAAGATATGAGCCTGTTCCAGGAAAATATATTGGTGACTTTGATTATAAAAAAGGTGATAAAATTATTACCAGTCTTACTTAATGGAAGAACAATTTGATGCGATCGTAGTTGGCTCCGGCATTAGTGGCGGATGGGCAGCCATGGAGCTATGCCGGAAAGGATTAAAAACAATAGTCCTTGAAAGAGGCAGGCAGGTTGAGCATATTAAAGATTATCCTACCACTAATCTTGCTCCCTGGGAATTGTTACACCGGAATCGCAATACAAATAAAATAAAAGATGACCAGCACATCCAGGTTCGTGGATTTTGTAATGAAGCCAACAGTCATTTTTTTGTAAATGATAAAGAGCATCCTTACGTACAAAAAAAACCTTACGACTGGATAAGAGGTTATCATGTTGGTGGAAGAAGCCTGATGTGGGGAAGACAATGTTATCGCTGGAGTGATCTCGATTTTGAAGCGAATGCAAAAGATGGCCATGGCGTTGACTGGCCGATCCGTTATAAAGACATAGCACCATGGTATAGTTATGTAGAACAGTTTGCGGGCATCAGTGGAAGTAAAGAAGGATTGCCTCAATTACCAGACGGTGATTTTTTGCCTCCAATGGAAATGAATGCTCTTGAAACACATGTTTCAGAAAGTATCAAACAAAAATTTACTGATGGTAGAAGAATGATCATTGGACGTGTAGCTAATTTAACAAGAGGCTGGAATGGTCGCGGCCCATGTCAATACCGTAATCTTTGTGACAGAGGTTGTCCTTTTGGTGGATATTTCAGCAGCAATTCTGCTACATTACCTGTTGCGGCAAGCACTGGTAATTTAACCCTGCGTCCTCATTCAATTGTAATGGAAGTGATTTATGATAAGGATAAGAAGAGAGCCAAAGGCGTACGTATCATAGATGAAAATACAAACGAGTCAATTGAATACTTTGCAAAAATTATTTTTCTGAATGCATCTACATTAGGTTCAACAAGTATCCTGTTAAATTCTGTGTCCGATGCTTTTCCAAATGGAATGGGTAACTCAAGTGATCAATTAGGCCGAAACCTTATGGATCATCATTACCATGTAGGCGCAGGAGGAAATTTTGATGGTTTAAAAGACAAGGTTATTTCAGGTCGCAGGCCCAATGGTATTTATGTGGCCCGTTTCAGAAATATAAATGAAAAAACAAAACGTTCTGATTACCTCCGTGGTTTTGGTTACCAGGGTGGCGCATCAAGAGGTATGAATTGGAATGGTGATGGAATTGGTTCTGAATTAAAAGACCAAATGACGGAGCCTGGTGATTGGAGTTTTTGGCTGGGAAGTTGGGGCGAACAATTACCACATCCTGATAACAGAGTGACACTTAGTAAAACGGAAAAAGATAAATGGGGATTGCCTCAACTCGAAATTGATTGTGAGTGGAAGGAAAATGAAATTGCAATGCGAAAAGATATGATGAACAGTGCAGCGGAAATGCTTGAGTCAGGAGGTATAAAAGATATTTATACATTCAATGATGAAAAAGCATACCCGGGATTGTGTATTCATGAAATGGGAACAGCAAGGATGGGAAAAGACCCTAAAACATCCGTATTAAATGAATGGAACCAATTGCATGAGGTAAAAAATGTCTTTAATACCGATGGCGCTTGTATGACGTCATCTGCCTGCCAAAATCCGTCAATAACTTATATGGCATTGACGGCAAGAGCCGCGGATCATGCGGTAAGCGAATTAAAAAAAGGAAATCTTTAAACCCTTAAATACAACCAAATGGACAGAAGAGAACTCTTGAAAATGGTTGCCCTTGCTACGGGTGGAGTCGTGATCGGCGGAGATTTTTTTCTTGCCGGTTGTAAGACCAAAGATGCAGAGATAGGAGGAGCAGTCTTTTCAAATAATGATATTGTTTTTCTAAATGAGGTAGCAGAAACAATTATACCTAAAACTACAACGGCAGGTGCAAAGGAAGCAGAAGTGGGTAAGTTCATGACGGTGATGGTAAATGATTGTTATGAAGAAGCCGATCAGAAAATATTTCATGACGGAATGAAGAAATTAGATGAAGCATGTAATAAAATGCACGGTCATAGTTTTATGAAAGCTGAACCAGCTCATCGTAAAGAATTATTGACCTCTCTTGATAAGGAAGCAAAAGAATACATGAAAACTAAAAAGAAAGAAGATCCTAATCATTATTTTTTAATGATGAAGCAACTTACTTTATTGGGTTACTTTACATCAAAACCAGGATTGGAACAAAACTTCAATTACAAACAAGTGCCGGGAAAATTTGATGGCGCTGTTCCATATAAAAAAGGAGATAAATTATTTGCTTAACAGTTAATCAATATACACATGAAAAGAAATGAGTTTTTGAAATTAAGTGGTGGACTTGCATTAGCAGGTCTTGCATCAAAGTCAGGTTTTGCTTCGTTTGCCGAAGAATCGGCTAAATTGAAGAACTTCGGGATCCAGCTATGGAGTGTTCGTAATGATCTTGCTAAAGATCCAAAAGAAGTTTTAAAACAGCTGGCTTCATATGGTTATAAACAAATAGAAAGTTTTGAAGGTGGTAAAGGAATTTTTTGGGGAATGAGTAATACTGAATTTAAAAGCTATATGGATGAATTGGGAATGAAAATAATTGCCAGCCATTGCGATATCAATAAAGATTTTGAAAAGAAAGCGGCAGACGCAGCGGCCATCGGAATGAAATACCTGATCTGCCCATATAAAGGACCGCAAAAGGCCATCGATGCATTTAAAAAATTTGCAGATGAGTTCAATCAGAAAGGTGAGATATGTAAGAAGAACGGAATTCGTTTTGCCTATCATAATCACGATTATTCATTTGTTACAATGAATGGTGAAATGGGACAAGATGTGATGATGAAAAATACAGACGCTGGTCTTGTCGATTTTGAATTGGATATGTATTGGGTAGTTGCCGCAGGTCAGGATATTGAAACATGGCTGAAAAAATATCCAAAGCGCTTCCGCTTATGTCATGTAAAAGATCGTAAGAAAGATGCGCCATTAACTGAAAAAGATGCAAGTGTTGTGGTTGGTACCGGTAGTATTAACTATCCTAAAATTTTAAAGACAGCAAAGAAACAAGGAATGGAATATTATATAGTTGAGCAAGAAAAGTGGGAAGGAACAACTCCAATGCAAGCTGCACAAGCTGATGCAGTTTATATGAAAGCACTTTCTATCTAACAAAATTAAATAATGCATTTCTCAAAGCCCTGACCTCGTCGGGGCTTATTTCATTATTGGAATAGCTCTCTGCAGAATCTGCAAAAGCAGGATGGATAAACTGCATGTTGCTTTTTGCTTTTCCGCGAAGCGAAGAATGAAATTCTATGCAACCCGTTTTTTCTGCCAGCATTTTAATATTATCTTTTCTTAGACCACTGCCCGGCAAAATGATGATGCGGTCATCCGCTTTTTTATTTAACTCGGCAATAAGATCAACGCCTTCACTTACTGTTGGCTTTTGCCCGGAAGTAAGAATTCGCTGGCAACCGATCTCGATCAATTCTTCCAATGCTACAAATGGATCTTTACAACGATCAAATGCACGATGAAAAGTAACTTCTAATGGATATGCAAGTTCGATCAGCTCAGAAGTTCGTATCATATCAATCGTTCCATCCATATTCAGTAAACCAATTACTATTCCTTCGCATCCTAATTCTTTACACAGCTTAATATCATTCTTCATTATTTCAAACTCATCCTTTGTATAAAGAAAATCACCTCCTCTTGGACGAATGATCGGAAACAAAGCGATATCAAAAGCTTCTCTGCATTTTTTTATATGAGCATAAGAAGGAGTAGTGCCACCTTCTGCAAGATTTGCGCAAAGCTCAATACGATCAGCACCACCTTCAACTGCCGATTTAGTAGTCAGAAAATCGGAAGTAGCGATCTCAATTAAATACTTCATTTATTTTTTTGTCGGGTTAAACCAGCTTTTAGATTTTACAAGTTTCTCCATTTCATTTGTCCTGATCGCATATTCAAATCCAGGATGAATTGCAAATGAGCCAACCTGTCCTTTTTTATTAACTGCAAGAAAAGCAACTTGAATTTCTTTTACTTTATCTCCTTTGATCTTTACAATACGTTCTACAATTTTCTTACAAGCTGCTTCAGGTGATAAGCCTTGTCGCATCATTTCAATAACAGAATGTGAGCCTGCAACACGGATCACATCTTCGCCCTGTCCAGTTGCTGTGCATGCTCCCACTTCATTATCTACAAAAAGTCCAGCACCGATAATTGGCGAGTCTCCTACCCTTCCACGCATTTTAAATCCAGCACCACTGGTTGTACAGCTACCGCTTAAATTTCCAAATGAATCCATTGCTACCATTCCGATCGTATCATGATTCCATTCACCATTATCCAATTTGGCTGGCGCAAATGGTCCATGTCCTTGTTTATTTTCTACATTAATTGCTGGCGGTTTGTATTCGGATCTTTTTAACCAGCCTTCATATGCCTTCTTTGCGTTCTCTGAAAGCTTTTGTTCTTCTAAAGGAAACCCTTCAGCAACTGCGAATTGTTGTGCACCGGCTCCTACAAGCATTACATGCGGCGTTTTCTCCATCACTCTTCTTGCAACAGAGATTGGATGTTTTATTCTTTCCAAAAAAGCAACGCTGCCGCAATTAAATTTATCATCCATGATACTGGCGTCAAGTGTAACAAAACCATCACGATCAGGATTAGCGCCAAGACCAACACAGCAATTTTGCGAATCCTCTGTGACCATTACACCTTTTTCCACTGCATCTATTGCTTTCCCTTTTTTATTCAATACCTCCCAGGCAGCTTTATTAGCGGCGATCCCAGCATCCCAGGTAGAAATGACAACTGGTTTTCCTGTAACTATTTTCTGTGATGGCATAGCTTGTACCTTATTCGCTAATAAAGCGGCGAAAGAAGTAAAAGCCGAAGCATGAATAAACTTTCTCCTGTTGATCATTGTTTATAATTAGTAAGCCGAAATTAAAGGATTCACCAGTAAAAACTGCCAAAACGATATTTCAATTACCATACATCAATTCAAACTCTGCCATAAAGCCTGAACTTTGCCAAGGAATTGATTTAAAACAAATGGGAACAGATTTTGACAAAATACATTCATCATGAAAATAGAGATAATATCAGGTAGTCCGAGAGTGAATAGTGTAACAAGAAGAGTGGCTTTACATCTAAAAAAATGGTTGGATAGCAATACCGAGCATGAAACAGGCATTATAGATATGAAAGACTGGAATCTACCACCAGTGCAAACCGTTTTTGTATCTGTTGACAGAACGCCTGATGAATTTAAACCACTCGCTAAAAGAATTTTTGAAGCAGATGTTTTTATTCTCGCTACACCAGAATATAATGGAAGTTATTCGCCGGCGATGAAAAATTTGCTTGATCATTTTCCAAAACAGCATCATATTCCTTTTGGAATTGTAACAGCATCTCCGGGTGGTTTTGGTGGCATCAGGGCATCACAACAATTGCTTCTGTTAATACCTTCTTTGTTTGGTATCGTATCACCTTATATGCTGATCGTACCAGCAGTTGATAAAAAGTTTGATGAACAAGGAAATTTGCTCGATAGTAATTTTGAAAAAAGTGTACACAATTTTATTTCTGAACTCTTGTGGTTAGCAGAAAAGGTAGTGACGCAAAAGACTGTTGTATAAATTGCTGATGTAATTGCAAAAAGCACAAGAGTTCAACCCTTCGGCAAACTCAGGGTACTGTGACGTAATTGTCAAATGAAGAATTGAAAGACGAATGGAGCGTCGCAACAAAAGTTTTATAGTAGTAATACAGTTTGTAAAAAAATAAAAAAGGATATATCATGAAGACAATTCTTCACAAAGCAAACACGAGAGGTCATGCGAATCATGGCTGGCTCGACAGTTATCACACTTTTAGTTTTGCAGGTTACCATGACCCTGAACGGGTTCATTTCGGCGCATTAAGAGTTTTAAATGACGATACCGTGGCTGGCGGCATGGGTTTCGGTGCACACCCGCATGATAATATGGAGATCATTTCTATTCCTATAAGTGGCGATCTTGAACATAAAGACAATATGGGAAATTTACAAGTGATACGCCAGGGCGATGTGCAAGCTATGAGTGCAGGAACTGGTATTCAGCATGGCGAAAAGAACAATAACCCTGATAAGCCGGTTAAGTTTTTCCAGATATGGGTTTTCCCAAACAAAAAAAATGTGGAACCACGATATGATCAGAAAAGTTTTTCTGATGCAGATAAGCATAATAAGTTATTGACAGTTGTTTCACCGGTCGGCACAAGCGATGGAGGTGTTCAAATACACCAGGATGCATGGTTTAGTTTGGGAAAGTTGGATAAAGATTTCAGTACAGATTATAAATTAAAGAATAATAATAGCGGTGTTTATGCATTTGTGATCGAAGGATCGGTTTCTATCAATGGTGAAAAACTGGAGAAGAGAGATGGATTGGCAATTTCTGAAACAGATGCATTGAAAATTAATGCCGACAGTGATTCAGAATTATTATTAATGGAAATTCCACTTTATAATTAAAATATTATGAGTAATCAAAGATCAATTGAAGCAGTAATAGCACCGCCACCACCACACATGGTTGGTGATGGTTTCAGGGTGCACAATTTTTTTCCCGGCACAAAACAGATCGGGAAAACAAGAATGAGTCCTTTCTTTATGCTTGACTATGGTTCTAAAATTGATTTCAGTCCGAAAGATGAACCACGTGGTGTTGGTGTGCATCCGCATGCAGGATTTGAAACAGTGACAATTGCCTATCATGGTAAAGTGGCGCATCATGACAGTGCAGGTAATAGCGGCATCATTGGTGAAGGTGATGTTCAATGGATGACGGCGGGTTCAGGCCTTCTGCATAAAGAATATCATGAAGAAGAATTCAGCAAGAAAGGCGGTCCATTTCAGATGGTGCAGTTGTGGGTGAATCTTCCTGCAAAGGATAAAAAAACAAAACCGAAATACCAGGAGATCACCAACAGTAAAATGGGCAGGTATAATTTGCCTGGTGAAAAAGGTTATGTTGAAGTGATTGCTGGCGAATATAATAGTGTGAAAGGTCCAGCTACTACATTCACTCCGATCCAGGCTTACAATGCAAGATTGAAAAAAGATGCGAATCTGGATCTAAGTTTTCCAACAGATTATAATACTGGCTTGCTGATAATAGAAGGAAATGTAAAAGTGAATGGCATCAATGCACATGCAGATCATTTTGTTCTTTTAAAAAATGATGGCGAAGATCTTTCTATTGAAACAACTGAAGATTCGGTCATATTAATTTTATCTGGTGAACCCATCAACGAGCCGATAGTTGCCTATGGACCATTTGTGATGAATACATGGGAAGAAATAGAACAGGCAGTGGATGATGTGAATGCAGGGAAGTTTGGAGTATTGGCAGATTAAAAATATTCTCTATGGAAAAAAATTGAAAACGTCAGCTCTGGCTGGCGTTTTTCTTTTCCATAAACTTCAAGAGGTTTTTTCTCGCATTATTTTGAACTGCTCTTTTCATAAACCCTGTCCAGCCAAACCATACACCTTTCCATCCAAGGGCCTGGCCGAGCCATGTACTTAATCGAAATGCATCACTATGTTCAATGATCTTTCCATCTTTTATTCGCATAAAGGCTTTGATGTTATTCGTTACCTTATTTCCAGTTTTTGTAAAAGTATATTTAGCCACCCATTTACAAGTAGCATATTCTTCATCGATCAATTCAATATCTGAATAGGTCAATGAAAAATCTTTTGCATTTTTACAAAGCATTTCCCACATGCATTTTACTTCATCCGCTTTTAATGTCAGGAAAACAGGATCACTGAAAATTATATCATCACTATAGCAATCATTCATGGTTTGATAGTCCAATTTTTGAAAAGCAGAATAAAATCGTTCTATGACTTGCTTATTATCACTCATAAAATAGTTGGTTAATGTAGATAGAGAATACCTAAATTTAATACCCAAATCTAAATCATCATGCTACGCAAACTGTTTCTTCTTTCGTTTTTATTTTCTTTTTTATTTACAACGGCACAAAATGACCAGGATAGTTTATGGATTCGTGAGAATTATACAAAGAAAGAGATATACATCCCGATGAGAGATGGCGTTAAGCTTTTCACTGCAGTGTATACTCCAAAAGACATGAGTGAAAAACACCCGATATTAATGAACCGCACTCCTTATTCATGTGCCCCTTATGGCGCTGATTTTTCGGGTCGGCTTTTATTAAGCCATTGGAAATATTATTGCCGTGAAAATTATATTATCGTGATCCAGGATGTAAGAGGAAGATGGATGAGCGAAGGTGAGTTTGAAGATATTCGTCCATTTATAAAAGATAAAAAAACTAACAATGATATTGATGAAGCAAGTGATACTTATGATGCCATTGATTGGATCATAAAAAGTCTTCCAAACAATAATGGCAATGTCGGAGTATTTGGAATTTCTTATCCGGGTTTTTATTCTACAATGGCTGCTGCCTCAGGTCATCCTGCTTTGAAAGCAGTAAGTCCGCAGGCGCCGGTCACTGAATGGTTTTTAGGTGATGACTTTCATCATAACGGTGCATTTTTTCAAATGGATGGATTTAGTTTTTATTCAGGCTTTGGGAAACCAAGACCGAAGCCAACAACAGTTGGCCCAACTGGATTTAATTTTAAGGTCAGGGACGGTTATGAATTTTATTTGCAGGCTGGTACCTTAAAAAATCTTGGGAAGATGATGGGAGACAGTATAAAATTCTGGAAAGAACTATATACACATCCCAACTATGATGAATGGTGGAAGGCAAGAGATGCAAGAAGAGCAATGTTCAATATTAAACCTGCTATGCTTACTGTTGGCGGTTTGTTTGATGCGGAAGATTGTTACGGTGCATGGAATTTATATAAGGCAATTGAAAAACAAAACCCGGGCATTCATAATAAATTAGTGATGGGTCCCTGGAGTCATGGCCAATGGAGCAGTCGTGATGGTACAAGAATGGGAAATATCCAGTTTGGTTCAAACACTGCATTGTGGTATCAGAATAATATCGAAATACCATTCTTTAATTATTATTTAAAAGGAAAGGGAGCCGATCCTAATTTATCTGAAGCAACGATCTTTTTTAGTGGAGAGAATCAATGGAAGAATTTTAATCAATGGCCGCCTGTTAATACTTCTAATCAGCCAATTTATTTTCAATCAAACGGAAATTTATCTTGGAATAAACCAACTACATCTAAAAGTGCAAGTGAATATATCAGTGATCCTGCACATCCTGTTCCATATACTGAAGATGTGCATTTCAATCGTACTGCTGCTTATATGAACGATGATCAGCGTTTTGCTACAAGAAGAACAGATGTATTGACTTTTCAAACGGATGTTTTAAGTGAAGACCTAACTCTTGCCGGAGCTGTTATTGCAGATCTTGCAGTTAGCATAACGGGAACGGATGCAGATTTTGTTGTAAAGATCATTGATGTGTTTCCTGATGATTTCAGTTATCCTAACTCCGCAGCGCAACAAGGTCGTGCTGGAGGTGGTAGTTATCCAATGGGTGGTTATCAAATGCTGGTGCGTGGTGAGATCATGAGAGGTAAATTCAGAAATAGTTTTGAAACTCCTGCTCCATTTACTCCCAACAAAATAGAGAAAGTAAAATTCGATCTGCCAGATGTTGCACATACATTTAAGAAAGGCCATCGCTTAATGATACAGATACAAAGCAGTTGGTTCCCGTTAGCAGATCGCAATCCGCAAAAATTTGTTAACATTTATGAAGCCGATATTACCGATTTTCAAAAAGCAACGATAAAAATTCATCATGATGCAACAAATAGCAGCAATATTATATTACCGGTGATGAAGTAAAACGTTTGCGTAAAATTATCGTCCCGTCCCCAGGCGGGACTTTTGTATCATTGCATAAATTAATATTGATGAGAACGATTGTATTAACATTCTGTATCCTGTTTAGCTCAGCCCTTTATTCGCAGTTAAATATTATCCCACAGCCTGCTGAAATGAATTTGGGAAAAGGGACGCACAGTTTTAAAACTCCTCTACAAATAGTTTATGATGAACCTGCAAAAAAATCTGCAGAGTTTTTAGCTGACTATTTAAAACGATTTTATAAAGTAACCAGCAAATTGACCCCATCTTCGGTATCAGGTCGTGATGCATATTATATCCTACTCAAGACTGGTGTAACCAGCAGAAAAGGCGAATATGAATTAAAAATAGATAAACGCTTATCTATCTCGGGAGATGAAGAAGGTGTTTTTTATGGAGTGCAAACCCTTATTCAAATGTTACCTCCCCATGTTTCAAATAGTCAGATCGAATTTCCTTACGTAACGATCAAGGATTATCCACGTTTTGGTTATCGTGGCATGCATCTCGATTGTGGCCGCAATTTTATGTCAGTAGATTTTGTCAAAAAATATATTGACTATCTCGCATTTCATAAAATGAATTATTTCCATTGGCATTTAACAGAAGACCAGGGCTGGCGTATTGAAATAAAAAAACATCCACGACTTACTGAAGTTGGTGCATGGAGAAACGGCACTATCATTGGTCGTCATCCGGGTATGGGAAATGACAATAAAAAAGCTGGTGGCTTTTATACACAGGATCAAATAAAAGAGATCGTAAAGTATGCGTCTGATCGTTATATCACAGTTATTCCAGAAATAGAAATGCCGGGACATGGCAGCGCTGCCATTGCTGCTTATCCTTCTTTAAGTTGTTTTCCTGATGAGCCCACTAAAAATTATTTTCCTAAAAATGGGAAATGGGCAGGCGATTCAACCGGCAAACAAGTACAACAGGCATGGGGCGTTTACAGTGATGTTTTTTGTGCAGGCAAGGAAGAAACATTTAAATTTTTACAGGATGTGATCGATGAAGTGGTTCAATTATTCCCTGCAAAATATATTCATGTGGGTGCAGATGAATGCCCAAAATCAAATTGGAAACGTTGTCCTAATTGTCAAAAAATAATAAAGAACAATAATCTGAAAGATGAGCATGAGTTGCAAAGCTATTTTGTACAGCGCATGGAAAAATATATCAATAGCAAAGGAAAAACATTGATCGGCTGGGATGAAATACTCGAAGGTGGCCTCGCCCCAAATGCAGTTGTTATGAGTTGGCGTGGTGAGGCCGGCGGCATTGAAGCTGCTAAACAAAACCACCAGGTGATCATGACACCGACTACTTATGTTTATTTGGATTATTCGCAAAGCGAAAATGAAGACAGTGTGGTTATTGGTGGCAATCTTCCGATTGAAAAAGTTTACAGCTATGATCCTGTTCCGAAAGAATTAAACGAAGAACAAGCAAAATATATAATGGGAGCCCAGGCAAATGTGTGGAGTGAATACTTGAACAATCCACGCAAAGTAGAATATATGATCTTTCCCCGCCTTAGTGCAGTAAGCGAAGTTCTTTGGAGCCAAAAAGAAAAAAAGAACTGGGATAATTTTGAAAAAAGATTGCAGGTGCAATTCAAACGTTATGATCTTTGGAAAGCAAATTATAGCAGAGCATACTATGACCTTAAAGCAACAGTAATTCCAACGGAAAATTTTGATGGTGTATTATGGAAATTAGAAACAAAAAATCCATCCGCCCAGATCAAAACCGTTTCACATTTTGCCGGCAGACCTTATGAATTAAGATTTAATGAAGGAGTAAATTATACTGCTCCGATCCCTGTTAAAGCAACACAATTACTTGCAGCTATTTCCATGGTGAATGGAAAAGCAATCAGCAACCCGATCTCTCAAAATATTTTATTTAATAAAGCGACGGGTAAAAAAATTACACTTACTAATTCGCCATCACCAACCTATAAAGGCGACGGTGCATTTACATTGGTAAATGGTATACAAAATGAGAATGGGCTTTCAAAAAGCAAACAATTTCTCGGCTTCTCCGGCACAGATTGCGAAGCAGTCATTGATCTTGGCAAAGAAGAAAAGGTTTCCAAGGTCATTGTTCATTGCTTAAGAGAAACCGGGAGCTGGATATATCAGCCATTAACTGTAGAAGTTTTTGTTTCTTCAAATGGAACTGATTTTACTTCTGCCGGTCTTACTGATGATTTCATAATTAAAAAGAAGGGGCTTGAAACAGGAACTATGAAAGTTGAATTCACTGAAAAAAATAGTCGTTATGTAAAAGTTGTTGTAAAGAATTGGGGGGATATTCCATCCGGCAATCCTGGCGAAGGAAGTAAAGCATGGTTATTTGTTGATGAGATAGAAGTTAACTAAATCATTATTTTTTTTTGAACCACTAAGGCACAAAGAAACACGGAGTTTCACAAAGTCACTCCGTGTTTCTTTGTGCCTTAGTGCCTCCGTGGTTTATATCCCAAATCAACCGTTTGCCCAAACGCAAATAGCTATTATCTTTCATCATAACAGGGCAATTCGGTATTTTCGCTTAAACCCTCTCCAATATGACAATGGTTGATTCATTTGAAAAGATTCCCGTAAAAATTTATCCAGATCTAAAGGCCGGCTCAAAAGCAGTTGCAAAACAAATAGCCGATTTCATTCGTGAGAAACAAAAGAAAAAAGAAAAATGTGTGATGGGTCTTGCAACAGGATCTACTCCCAAAACTTTATATGCTGAGCTAGTAAGAATGCATAAAGAAGAAAAGCTGAGCTTTAAAAATGTCATTGCTTTTAATCTTGACCAATACTACCCTATCAGCAGCGATGCGTTGCAAAGTTATCAGCGCTTTATGAAAGTGAATCTTTTCAATCACATTGATATTGATCCAAAGAATACACATATACCTAACGGAGAAATAAAAAAAGAAGATATAAAAGAACATTGTCGTCAATACGAAAAGATGATTGAAGATGCCGGCGGTATAGAATTGCAAATTCTTGGCATTGGAATTAATGGTCATATTGGTTTTAATGAACCCGGTTCAAGCATTCATTCTAAAACAAGATTGATCAGCCTTGATAACTCTACACGAATTGCAAATGCATATGAGTTTGCTAATATTTCGGAAGTGCCACGCCTTGCTATCACAATGGGCATTGGTGAAATACTAAAAGCAAAAAAGATCATCCTGATGGCATGGGGACCTTCAAAAGCTCCCGTAATAAAAGAATCAGTGGAAGAAGATCATACGGACCATGTCCCAGCTTCGCTATTGCAAAATCATGATGATGTAACTTTTTATGTTGATGAAGCCGCTGCCTCTGAACTTACAAGATTCAAATCACCATGGCTAACCGGCGATTGCGATTGGACACCAAAGATGATCAAGAAAGCTGTAGTGAATATGGCTTTGAAATTGAAGAAGCCAGTTTTAAGTTTAACTAATACTGATTACAACGAATATGGTTTAAGTGATCTGCTTGTTGAAGAAGGCGACGCATATGAAATAAACCTAAAGGTTTATTATATGCTGCGTGATTCGATCACGGGTTGGCCCGGCGGCAAACCAAATGTGAATTTGCCCACACACCCTGAGCGCAGCGAGCCTTTTCCAAAACGTATTGTCATCTTCTCTCCTCACCCGGATGATGATATCATCAGCATGGGTGGTACGTTTCAGCGATTGCATGACCAGGGCCATGATGTGCATGTAGCCTATCAAACTTCCGGCAACATTGCTGTCACTGATGAATTCGTTACAAGGTTCCTGGATTTCGCAGTTGGCTTTGAAGAGATCGCAGGTATTGATACAAAGAAATCAGGAAAGATATTAGATGATGCAAGAAAATTTATTGCACGGAAAAAAGCTAATCAGACAGATACGCCGGCTATTCGTGCCATCAAAGGATTGATAAGAAGATGCGAAGCAAAAGCAACTTGCCGTTATGTTGGTATCAAAGATGAGAACATACATTTTCAAAATCTTCCTTTTTATGAAACAGGTTCCATTGAGAAAAAACCAATGAGTGAAAAAGATGTAAAGATCACGGTTGAATTTTTGAGGGAAATAAAACCTCAGCAAGTATATTGCGCCGGTGATTTTGCCGATCCGCATGGAACACATATCGTTTGTTTCAATGTTGTGTTGGAAGCTCTCAAAAGAATAAAAGACGCTGGCGATGAATGGATCAATGATTGCTGGCTTTGGTTATACAAAGGCGCATGGCAGGAATGGAACATTGAAGAAATTGAAATGGCAATTCCGATGAGCCCCGACCAGGTTATGAAAAAACGTTTTGGAATTTTTATACATCAATCACAAAAAGATATGGTGCCTTTCCAGGGAAGTGATTCAAGGGAATTCTGGCAACGAGCCGAAGCAAGAAATGAAGGCACTGCAAACCTTTACGCTGATCTCGGTCTCACTCACTACGCCGCTATGGAAGCATTTGTGAGATGGCATTATTGAGGAAAGCTTCAATCTTAGTTCACTTGTCATTCCGAGCAGAGCGAGGAATCTCAGAGTGATTTTTATTGGTCAGCTTAATTACTACTATTACTCTTCTGTTGCGTCGCACACTTGTACGTTCGGTAATTCTATTCGGCTTAGATATAAAGTTTGGTAGATTGGATTGCCCTAACGACAATACAAAATGCATAAGATTATTAATTTTCAAGGCTTTAAAAAATGATAAATCACGGCTTATATCATAAGTTAAAGTATTGTGTCGTGCCCCATCTATTTAGAGGGAAACACATGAATTGACAGAATTAAATTTTATTTTTGGGTTCCTGATAAAATATAAACCATGTCAAAGTCATCAAACACACCAGAGCCAAAAGTGGAAATTAAAAAAAGTACTAAGACGGAAAAATTTAAAGCTGAATTCCTAACAAAATCAGATTGGCCTAAAACACCAAAAGAAAACATTAAAGTGGTCATAAATCTCTTTCTAAATTTCTTTCCTATTTAGCCTTCGTTTCGAATAGATGTAGGATTTTTATCTGCGTCATTAATTCCTCCAGCCGATCATTCCTTCGAGACACGAAGCAAGATGTAAGAATTGATATTTACACTACCGGTAATACTTCAATAAATTCTCCAAAGCCTTCTGCAATTTATCATGATATATGAAATCTTCCGGCGAAGGTGCGCCAACATGAAACAAACCACTTTTGTTCACTTCCTTTAATTCATTGCTTCCCGGCTCAGATTCAAATATGATCACATCATGATCTTTGTATTCCAATATCATATAAAGATCATATCGTACTGTATCAATTTTACTGACAGGGGCTGTCAGTCGTACCCTTACAAAAGAAGTATCGCTGGTATAACGAACTGTTACTGATAAAATACCCTCTTTGCTGATTGTAAATGCAGAGTCGATGCTCATAGCGTTGCCCTCATAAGCCCAATGTTGTTGTTTTGAGTTTTTTAAAATACTGTTGAGCTGTTTTAAAAAATCCTTTTCAGCTTTTTGCTTGGATTGAGCCTGCGCTGGAGATTGCAGGATAAAACACAAACAAAAAAAAGCAAGTACGGTTTTCATCTTCATTTATTTCCTTTTATAATAACTATAATACCTTTTACTAAATTGTAAGCAGCAAAAGCCAGCCAAAAACCGACCACACCCCACTTGCCAACCAAATCGTAAAACAGTTTTAATGGTTTGGGTAAGGACAGGAAGCCGCCAGCGGTTTCAAAACTTGTTATTTTTGAATAGCTCCACCAGGCAAGGCCTGCAAAAAATAATAAACCGATCAGGTTAAGTATCCAGGGTCTTTCTTTGGGTTGCTTATTAGTTGAAGTTTCCATTTTGTAAATAATTCAGGGCTTAAGTGGAATATAAAACAGTTTATTTTTTTTAAAATCAATTTTTTCTTTTCTATCAGGTAAATTTTTATGAGGTATACTGTCCTCGATCTGAAAACTAATTTGAAATACTATTTTGTCAGTAGTAGTAATTTCACCTAAAGGAAAAATAAACTCATAGACTCTATTGCTATACCTAACTTTAAAAGGGGTTTCAGCTCTATCGATATAAATATTACCATTACCTGCATAAAAATTTAAGTAACCTCCCCATTTTGATTGTCGGAACCATTGATAGCCCCTGTCAATATTATAATCAACTTTATTATTGTTATTAACATCAAAATAGATGGTTGGCCAACCTGCGTTTAAATAAAGTATAAAAGTGCTATCGGTAAGTGTGTAGCCTGCTAAATAGGCAATATCATTGTTTAGAACGGTAGATTTTGTTAGTATATATTCATTGCTAAGTACGCTAAGTATTGGGCCACCCATATCGTACTGAAAATCTTTTATTTTATTATTATTCTTATCATATAGAACACCAGCGCCATTTTTCTTTCCCCTTTTCCATTGGCCATCATATTTTTCTCCGTTCGCATAGGTCATTATTCCTTTCCCGTTCATTTCATCATCATTCCACTCCCCTTCATAAACATCTCCATTCGCCCATCTGTATATGCCTTGCCCTGACTTCTTTCTCCGTTTCCATTCGCCATCATATTTTTCTCCATTGGCATAGGACATTATCCCTTTTCCATCCTGATCATCCGCTTTCCACATTCCGTTATATTTATTGCCATTTTCCCATATATATTCCCCTTCTCCTTCCTTTTTTCCTTTTTTCCACTGCCCATTATATTTATCTGCGCCGATGATAAGAACCCCCTGACCTTCTTTAAGTCCGTTTTTGTATTCTCCAACATATTTATAGGAACTTTCGGTGTAGGTGCCCTTCCCATCTCGTAAACCATTTTTCCATTCTCCATCATATATAGATTGAGACCCATAGTTAGAAGTTAAAACACCTTTTCCATGAAATTTCCCATTTTTCCAGTCCCCTTCGTAAATAGATTTGTCAGAAGAATTTGTCAATTTCCCCTTCCCTTCTCTTTTTCCAGAAACAAAGTTACCCTCATACTTTTCAAAACTTCTCTTTTCATATGTTCCAGTACCTTCTAATTGATTGTTCTTCCATATGCCTTTGTATTCTTCAGTGGCTATATAATTATCAGAACTTACAACATCTCCTACTTTGTATGGTTGGCTAACCAAACTTCCTTGTCCATCTCTAACATCATTTTTCCATTCCCCATTGTATATCCATACTCCTTTATATTTTGGCTCGTTTTTATATTCCATTATCCCCTTGCCTTCTCTTCTTTTAAAGCCTTTGTAATATCCATTATAAATTCCATCATCTAAAACCAGCTTGCCGTTTTTTACTGCGTGGTAAGTGGCAGCCTCTTTTGTGAGCAGCTTCACCAAAGCATTTAACGTAGCAATTAATTTATTTTTATTAGTTGTATTTCCAGTGGCGTAATAGAATTCGAGGCTGTTACTTTTAATAGTCTTGATCAACACTCCATGTTCTATAATTTGAGTAACAATTTCACCTTCAGGAAATACTACCTGGACAGCTTGCAGGCTGCTTTTACTTACAACCGGTTTTGCAGTAACTGTTTTGGCTTTTGAAAAATCAATTTGTTCTGTTACAAACAATTGATCACTGATGGCATTTTTATATACCGCTTTGTAAGAAAGACCGGAACTATACAACACGTTAAAATTCGCATTCGGAAAACTGAGGGTATAAGTTTGATTATCCCTTGCATCTGTATATGTCTTTCCATCAACTGCCAGTTGCAGGTTGCTGATCTCTTTGGAGTATTTGGCGAGGTCTTTGGATTCGATAGGTTGGGCAGAGCAATAATTAAAGCTAAAAATAAAAATAGCGATAAGCCTTTTCATTTGAGTAATTAGTTTAAGACGGTTCTATATAAAATGTATTTAAGTAAATATTTAGTCAAGCACTTTATTACTTTTTAACTACTGAGCCATCAGATTTAACATATATAAACTCAACTCTTAGTGTAGACCTCCACTTTTGTTCATATTGAGCATCGTCGCAAGCAGCAATATATTTAGCCACATTACTTGTTGAAATAATACAAAATTCTGAGGTTTTTAATAACTCTTCATTTAGTCTTGCTGGAAAGTTTTTTATCATTAATTTTTTTAATAATTTACTATCACCTTCAATTATTTTCAGCTCCTCCTTTTCTGAAAATACCGGTATAAAAATAAATGAGGCGGCATAATTATCAAGTTCATGGCTATATATGTAAGTGCTAATCCCAAGACTTGTAATACGGGAGAGCGGGATTTTAATTTTGGTTTTATAATTATAAATAAAGTCTGCATATTTATGAAAAGCCGGGTCATGGGTATTATCTACTCCAACTAAAAACCAGTTACCGCTTATATGTGTTATTCCGGTAACATAAATATTGTCAAATTCATTCTTTCCGGTTGAATTAATAATATCCATGGAATAAGGACTGTAGTCACGATTAAAATAATCGGTTCCAAGCTTCTGACCCGACTTTCCCCCTATTACTAGATTTCTAGGATATTGTAGACTGTATGAATAATGTTGAAAATCCCATATATGATCCCATCTGTTTTTTCTGTCCAAATAAAATAATACCTTATAACTCGTGTCAGTACAACCAATTACCCAATTGTTTTCTCTTCTGGGATTTAGGGGTATCATAATTGTTTTATCTGTAATGTTGTTTGCCATTCCCATTTGTTTTTCCTGAACTTGGGGAGGAGTTGGACTTACAATAGAAATTTTATTATTCTCATCTGCTTTTCGTTGTTCGGCTATCTTTTTTAATTCCTCATCTTTTTTTTGCTTCTCAACCAGTTCCTGTGCAGCTTTTTCGTCAGCCTTTCTTTTAGATTCTTCTGCCACAGCTTTTATTTCATCATCAAAATCCTTACGGCAGGCGGGGCAGCCGGGACGGCCTTCCTCTATAGCACAATGTTGTCCTGGTGGGCATTTAAAATATCTGCAACCAGCGTTGGTATAATCATGTGTTTGTGCAGAACCCGAAAGAAATGAAAAAATAAATCCCAGGAGAAATATTGAATACTTCATGCAAAATAATTTAGTGTAGAGTGTTTGATTATTGTTTGGGAAATTATAGGGGCTTGTTCCGGAATTTTTTATTAAGTCTTCTTTCTAAGAAGGGTAACGAATTCAGGTTTTGCAATATAGCAGATTAATATTGAGAAATATTTTAAAAAGAAAATTCCCGTAACAGCTTTACTGTTCTTTTATACTTGTTGACCAAAGTCAATCTAAATATTTGCCTATTTAGTTTAACTAAGATGAGGCTATCTTTTTTGATTAGCAAAAACGGTTATTGATAAATCGAAACCTCTCTCTTCCCATCACTCGAACAAGATCCCCGATACATTCCTTTAGAATTAAAAATAAGTGAAGCATTTCCTTCTGCATCCACACCAATCATTCCTCCTTCCCCATCGATCTTTACTAATTTTTTCATCACCACTTTATCCATTGCTTTCTCCAATGAAAATCCTTTGTACTCCATCAAACAACTTACATCATAAGCAGCCACAGCTTTTATAAATGGCTCACCATGACCAGTGCAACTGATGGCACAGGTTTTATTATTTGCATACGTACCAATACCAATGATCGGGCTGTCGCCAACTCGTCCAAATTGTTTATTCGTCATACCTCCTGTACTTGTGGCAGCAGCTAAATTCCCATTAACATCACGAGCAACCGCCCCTACCGTTCCAAATTTTTTATCTTCCGTATCAACACTATGATCCAATGCTGTCTTATTGTCTTTTTTTGTTTTAAGTAATTGCTTATGCCGGAATTCAGAATAAAAATATTCATCCGGTTCAAATGCAATTCCATTTTGTTTTGCAAATTCTTCAGCCCCTTTACCAATCAAAAAAACATGTTCGCTTTTTTTCATTACAGTGTAAGCCAGCTCAATTGGGTTACGGATATTTTTTACAGCAGCAACGGCACCTGCAGACAGATCTTTTCCATCCATTATTGATGCATCCATTTCATGTGTGTCTGTATTTGTAAACACAGATCCTTTTCCGGCATTGAATAAAATATTATTCTCTAATTCCATCACAGCCGCTTTAACAGCGTCCAATGCAGTCCCTTTTTTCTCAAGAATACTGTAACCAGCTTTCAATGCGTCGTCCAATGCCTTCAGATAATCTGCTTCCTTCTCCGGGGTCATGCTTTTTTTTGAGATCGTTCCCGCCCCGCCGTGAATTGCTATTGTGAATTTTGACATAGGGCCGAAATTAGCTATTTTACCTTTTGATATGGCCGCCACCTGGAAAGACATCACCAAAAAGAAACTCACACAAAGCGATTGGTCGCTGCTAATAGCTAATCTGTTACCTGTAATTGGCGTTTGGTTTTTTAACTGGAGTGCCCAGGAGGTTTTTGTTGTTTATTGTCTTGAGACCATTATCATTGGCATTTTTGCTCTTCTGAAAATGCTGATCACTGGTCTCATAAAAAAGAACGATGAATGGCAAACCACCGGAGGTTCTTCTATAAAACAACCATTCTGGTTTTTTATGTTTTTCTTTTTGATCCATTATGGATTTTTCGTCGCTATTCAAATGGGAATATTCTTTTCTGTTTCAGGTATTGGGGATCAGCATGGCATCACCTTTTTTAATTTCTTTACTAAGTGGCCATCACTTTTAACCAATGACGCCTATCTCATGCTGGGAGCTTTTATAGTGAGTTATGGTTTCAGGTTTACTTCAGACTTCATTTTAAATGGAGAATATAAAACTTCATCACTTGGATACCTGATGTTTCAACCCTATGGAAGAATTTTTGTACAACAATTCACTGTGATTGTAGGCAGCATATTTCTCTCTTTCGGTGCTCGAAAAGTATTCATCCTCATCTTTGCACTAATAAAAATCTTTTTCGAAGTTTTTATTGACTTTGATTTTTTACTTAGGAAAGCAGCAAAAGGAGAATTGAAAGGATCAGGAGAGGAGTAATTCACATTCTCTTAAAAGTTTTTCCCTATCAACTACAGCAGTTCCTACTTCTTCACAAACCAAGCCACCGGCAATATTGGCGATCTCCGCCATCAGGTGTGCATTTTTAGTTGCCGCATATACCATTGCTGCAACAGCTATCACAGTATCGCCGGCACCGGATACATCGGCTACATTTCGCAAATGACTTGGAATGATCGCAGCATTTGCTAATTGCTGGTAAAAGATCCCGCTTTCAGATAATGTGATCAATGAAACTTTATGCTGCAATTGTTTTTGAAGTTGCTCATGAATATTTCTAAGCTGATAAATATCGTTGGTTTCAAACATCAGGTTCAAGCCTTCCTGAACCTCTTTCATGTTTGGTTTGAAAATGTCAACATTCTTATACTTGAAAAAATTCTTCCTTTTTGGATCAACAGCGGTGATCACACCCGAAGCTCTGCACAAAGCAATTGCTTCTTCAATTATTTTTTCAGTGAGCACTCCTTTATTATAATCTTCGAATATCAAAATATTGGGATCCTCATGTTCAATAAAATTGGAGATCTGTTTTAATAACGCTGTTTCCTCTTCCTTGTTGAGATCATCAGTTATCTCGGCATCGAACCTCAGCATTTGTTGATTACGGCTAATGATCCTTGTTTTATTTGTAGTTTTTCGTTTGCCACTTTTTATCAGGCCAGTTGTATCGATCAGTTTTTCCTTTAGTAATTGCTCCAACTGGGAAGCTTCATCATCATCACCAGTAACACCGAGCATAAAAACTTTTGCGCCAAGGCTACTGCAGTTAATGGCCACATTCCCGGCCCCTCCAATACGTTGTTCTTTATGATGCAATGAAACGATAGGCACAGGAGCTTCAGGCGATATCCTGTCTACCTTTCCCCATATATAGGTATCGAGCATCACATCACCGATCACTCCAATTTTTAATGAATTAAAATCATTAAATAATTCTTCACACTCTGTCATTTCCTTTAGTTATTTATTAAATATCCGGCTTTATTTTCTACCGGCATAAAATTACGGGTTAAACCAACATTATTTTCCTATCAGAGTCAGCAAATAATTATTTATACATTTGTTTACAAAGCATAAAGATATTATGGCTACTGTATCAATTTCAGAAAAGATCTATTCGCTAACCAGTATCATTGAAAAAACAAACCAATGGAAAAAAGAAGGAAAGAAAATTGTTTTTACCAATGGCGTTTTTGACCTCCTGCATAAGGGACATATTTTTTCACTTACACAAGCTGCTAAAGAAGGAGACGTTTTAGTTATTGGATTAAACGCTGATAGTTCTGTAAAAAGATTAAAGGGAGATAGCCGCCCTATCAATGACCAGGATTCAAGGGCATTACTACTTGCCGCTTTATCCATGGTTGATGCAGTTGTGATCTTTGAAGAAGACACACCACTCAAACTCATTACTTCTATCTTACCCGGTGTTTTAGTAAAGGGCGGTGATTATACAATTAATGAAATTGCCGGCGCAAAAGAAGTAATCGCCAATGGCGGCAAAGTAGTCATCAACCCGATCCTTGATGGATTTTCAACTACTGCGATCATCAAAGCAATAAAATAAACTACTCAGGAATTGTTTTTTTCCTCGTAGCTACAGCTATATAATAAAGTGGTATGCCTGCCAAAGTAATTGCTAATCCAATAACTGCATAAGCAGGTTTATAAATAATTAATAACACGCAAAAAGCGGTACCCGCAATAATGTAAATGATCGGCAATATCGGGTAACCAAACGCTTTGTAAGGTCTTTCAGCATTTGGATATTTTTTACGCAATATAAATATGCCAACAATAGTCAATACATAAAATAAAACTGCGACAAATGAGATCATGTCAAGCAACTGTCCATATTTACCACTTACACTCCATGCACATGCAATAAGACATTGAAACCATAAAGCCCATTGCGGCACTGAGAATCCATTGAGCTTACCTGCAGGTTTAAAAAATAAGCCATCTTTCGCCATCGTATAATATACCCTGGCTCCAGCAAGGATCAAACCATTGTTACATCCAAATGTTGAGACCATGATCAGTAAAGCGATCACAACAGTACCCAGGTTTCCAAAAATTACTTGAGACGCTGCAACTGCTACCCTATCCTTCTCAGCTGATGCAATTTCATTCAAAGGAAGAACAGCGGTGTACATAACATTAGTGGTGATATAAATTATACTAACGATCAATGTTCCGAAGAAAAGAGCCAGTCCAATATTTCGTTTTGGGTTTTTAATTTCAGCTGCAATAAAAGTTACATTGTTCCATGCATCACTGCTAAAAATGGAACCAACCATCGCAGCTGCAACGGCACTAAGTGCAGCTATCATTGTATAGTCAGTCGTACTATTTAAGGCATGTAAATGCCAGGCATCATTTGACCAGTTTGCATCCCATACATCTCCTTTCATCATTATCAATCCAAAAATGATAAGACCAAATAAGCTTAGCAATTTTGTAACTGTAAATGTTGTTTGAATAAGCTTACCAGCTTTTACACCACGAGTGTTTACATAAGTGAGAAAAACGATCAATGCAATTGATAACAATTGTGCGGGTGAAATTTTTAAGCCTCCTATGCTAAATGCAACAAGATCTTCGCTAACCTGTGGCACCAGGTATGCAAGGAATTTTGAAAACGCTACCCCAACTGCTGCAATTGTTGCCGTTTGAATTACTGCAAAGAAGCTCCAGCCATATAAAAATCCAGCTAATGGATTATAGGCTTCTTTTAAATAAACATACTGACCCCCTGCTTTAGGGTACATACCGCTTAATTCGCCATAGCTTACCGCGGCTATTATGGTCATAAAGCCTGTTATCAACCATACTGCTATCAGCCAGCCTGCCGAGCCCACATTTCGAGTGATATCAGCGCTTACAATAAAAATTCCCGATCCGATCATAGAACCGGCGACTATCATTGTTGAATCTAAAAGGCCCAGTGATTGTTTAAAAGAAGGTTGTTGCTCTGCCATAGTGTTGGTTTGGTTTTCAAGATAAGTATTTCAGTTTATAGAAAGAAAAACTCCTTTCATAAATGAAAGGAGCACACTAATTAGCTAATAACTCAACCGGGTTTATTTCTTTTTGGTATAAAATGCATTCAGCCCTTTCAATAACTCAGATGTTACATTGTAGGCTGTATCAGTATAATAAAACAATCCGGGTTCTCTCGCAATGATGTAAGAGTACTTTTTATCTTTATTGAACTCTCTGCAATAGTTCTTTATTTTAGTTACGATCTCCTGCTGCCTGCTCATAAAGTAGGTTTGGTATTTCTGATTAAGTTCAGCAGTCCTGTTCTTGATCTCTGCATCCATTTGAGCTAATTCACTACCAAGAGAATCCTTTTGCCGGTTAGATAAATTACCACTCTGTGCCTGTAATTTTTGATAATAAGATTGAAAACCATTTCTCATCTGGTTGATAGTATCATTGATACCAGCTTCTCTTTTTACCACTTCTGCCTGCACTTGTTTCCATAAAACGAAATTTGCTTCTATGGAATCCATATCAAAATAGGCTACAGGTGTTTGTGGCTTTTGAATGGTAGTATCATGATCTATTCGTGCAGGTGTTACAGTAGACGTATTATCCTTCTTATTAAAAAAGAGAAAAAACAAGATCCCTACACCGATCAGTAAAACAATGTTGAGAGTTAGTAAACCTTTATTCATGCAAGTTTTTTGGCAAGTTAATTAAAGCCTTCAGGGCAAATATAATCATTCGGGTCATTTAGGAAACACTTAACAGGAAAGCTATTAATGAAACAAAAAAGGAGTAAGATTTCTCTTACTCCTGTATTTCATTAGCAAATTATCACATTACATATTTGCAAATTCTTATTCTTCTTCATCAAAAGTCATCGCTTCTTTCGTTGTTTGCAGCAATTCATATTCTTCTTTGCTACCAACGATCATGTTCTCAAATTCACGCAAACCTGTACCAGCAGGGATCGGGTGACCAGTGATAACGTTCTCTTTCAATCCAAGCATATCATCAGTTTTACCGTGAATAGCTGCTGAAGAAAGAACTTTAGTTGTTTCCTGGAACGATGCTGCAGATATCCAGCTTTGTACGCCAAGAGATGCTTTAGTGATACCAAGCAACGTTGGAGCCGATGTAGCAGGACTTGCATCACGGAATTCAACAAGCTTTTTATCATTTCTGCGAAGAATTGAATTTTCTTCTCTTACTTCTCTTAAACTTACGATCTGGCCTGCACGAAGCTTGCCTGACTCACCTATTTCAGTCACGATCTTTTTATCAAATACCCAATCATTCTCTTCGAGGAATTCAAATTTGTCTACAAGATCTTCTTCAAGGAATTTAGTATCACCCGGATCAACGATGCTTACTTTACGCATCATCTGGCGAACGATAACTTCAATATGCTTGTCATTGATTCTTACACCTTGTAAACGATAAACTTCCTGGATCTCATTCACAACATACTGTTGTACTGCAAATGGCCCTTGTATTGAAAGAATATCCTGTGGCGAGGTCTGACCATCAGATAATGATGAACCAGCTTTTACGAAGTCGCCATCCTGTGCAAGGATCTGTCTTGTCAATGGCACAAGATATTTTTTCTGTACACCATCTTTTGCTTCAATGATGATCTCACGGTTACCACGTTTGATAGCTCCCATAGAAACCACACCATCAATTTCAGAAACGATAGCAGGGTTACCCGGATTTCTTGCTTCAAACAATTCTGTAACTCTTGGAAGACCACCGGTGATATCACGAAGCTTACCAAGGATCCTTGGGATCTTCACAATTACCTGTCCGGCTTTTACCACATCACCTTCTTCGATCACGATATGGCTACCTGTAGGTAAGTTGTATGATTTGTGCTCTTTTCCTTCAACAACTAACTGAGGTATCTTTGTTTTATCTCTTGTTTCAATTACCACTTTTTCGCGGTGACCAGTTTGCTCATCAGACTCTTCACGGTAAGTAACACCTTCGATAACGTTATCGAATTTGATAGTACCGTTGATCTCTGCCATGATAACGTTATTGAACGGATCCCATGTACAGATTATATCTCCTTTACTTACTTTCTGACCATCCTTTACATTCAGAGTAGCACCGTAAGGAATGTTATTCGTAATTAATAAACGATCATTCTTTACATCCATAATTCTCAACTCGCCTGTACGACCTATTACTACCTGGTTCTTGCCTCCTTCGTTGTTCTCGATCATAACAGTTCTTAAGCCATCAAACTGAACAACGCCTTCGAATTTCGCAAGTAATGTAGATTCAACAGCTGCAGAACCTGCCACACCACCCACGTGGAATGTACGAAGTGTAAGCTGTGTACCCGGCTCACCAATTGATTGTGCAGCAATGATACCAACCGCATCACCTTTCTGAGCAAGATTACCAGTAGCAAGGTTTTTACAATAACATTTTACACAACATCCGCGTCTGCTTTCGCAGGTAAGCACTGAACGTATCTCAACTGATTCTATACCGCATTCCTCAATACGTTTTGCTATTTCTGATGTTACTTCTTCACCTGCATGAATAATAAGCTCATCATTTAAAGGATCATAAACATCATGCAATGATGTACGTCCTTCAATACGATCACTCAGTGGCTCAATAACATCTTCATTATCTTTTAATGCGCTGATAGCAATACCACGAAGTGTACCGCAATCTTCTTCAGTTATTACAACATCCTGCGCTACGTCAACCAAACGACGTGTCAGGTAACCAGCATCAGCTGTTTTCAAAGCCGTATCGGCAAGACCTTTACGAGCACCGTGTGTAGAGATAAAGTAATCTAATACATTCAGTCCGCCTTTGAAGTTGGAAAGAATTGGATTCTCAATGATCTCACTTCCTGTTGAACCTGATTTTCTTGGCTTAGCCATCAAACCTCTCATACCAGCAAGCTGTTTTACCTGTTGCTTACTACCACGGGCTCCCGAATCAAGCATCATATAAACAGAGTTAAAGCCCTGCTTATCGGCACTCATTTCACGGATCAATGTTTCAGTGATACGAGTATCAACACGGCTCCAAATGTCAACGATCTGGTTGTAACGTTCGTTGTTTGTGATAAGACCCATGTTATAGCTATCCCACACTTCATCTACTTCACCTTTCGCCTGATCAAGCAGTTCCTCTTTTGAATCAGGAATTACAAGGTCAAGGATATTGAATGACAATCCACCCTGGAATGCTGTACGGAATCCAAGTTGCTTAATGTCATCAAGGAATTTAACTGTCTTTGGAATATTCGTGATCTTCAAAATATCACCAATGATCTCACGAAGATTCTTTTTTGTCAACAATGCATTTACATAACCAACTTCAACCGGTACATGCTGGTTAAATATTACACGACCAACAGTGGTTTCCACCATTTTCTTCACGATCTCACCATTTTCTCTTACCGGGGCTTTCACTTTGATCCAAGCATGCATGTCAACGATCTTCTCGTTATAAGCGATCACTACCTCACTCGAATTGTAAAACGTCATCCCTTCACCACGAACTTTTTCAGTTGCCATGGTCTTCTTTCCTTTAGTAAGATAATACAGACCCAACACCATGTCCTGTGAAGGAAGTGTGATAGGTGTACCATTCTGCGGATTCAGGATGTTATGTGATGCAAGCATCAGCAATTGTGCTTCCAGAACTGCAGCATGACTAAGTGGAACGTGAACAGCCATCTGGTCACCATCAAAGTCGGCGTTGAACGCTGTACACACCAATGGGTGAAGCTGTATCGCTTTTCCTTCGATCAATTTTGGCTGGAAAGCCTGGATCGATAAACGGTGAAGTGTTGGGGCACGGTTAAGCATTATCGGGTGACCTCTCAAAATATTTTCAAGGATATCCCAAACAACTGCTTCTTTTTTATCAACTAATTTCCTTGCACTCTTTACTGTTTTCACAATACCTCTTTCGATCAGCTTGCGAATGATAAATGGCTTGAACAATTCAGCTGCCATATCTTTTGGTAAACCGCACTCATG
>Ga0193738_1000055_pt1 | contig 73094 bp, 63 predicted proteins | sample L2a1metaG_FD_144927 | JGI IMG/M metagenome (GOLD analysis project Ga0193738, IMG submission 144927) | Soil microbial communities from a riparian zone of the East river system, Colorado, United States - L2a1 | ecosystem: Environmental > Terrestrial > Soil > Riparian zone | place: USA: East River... | reverse complement strand
CCAATGGTCGCCAGTTGGTAAGTCTTTATTCACGAACCGCGCATATGCCTGTGCTTCGTACCAGCTGACGCCGGACACGGGATAATTTTCCCGTCCTTCCGGATAAGAGCCATTGATCCATGTCGAAGGACCCGGATTACCTGATTTGTCTTTCAATAACGCCATCGCTTCCTGCCATTGTAGTTTGTTACTCTTGTTAATAAATGGTTCGCTCCAGAATTTTTTGTCTGAATAAGCTCCGGCTTCGACGAATTCCTTGTACTGCTTGTTGGTCACTTCATGAATGTCCACAAAAAAATCTTCCAACGTTCCGTATGGCATTTTTTCGCCTTTTACTCGGGTCATTCCCCCAGGAATGCTTAAACTCAAAATCCGTATCAACTGCGATCACCGGTTCATATCCGCTCTTCACTATTTTCCACCTGATGACTGCAATGGGAAGTTCAACGGAGTCGATAGGGGTCGTGCCAATACTCTTCCACTCTGCGCCCGATGTATTATAAGTTTTTATGAATACTTCGGCGCCTTCCGGATCAGTGTTCACATTGACCTTCACCGATGATTCTTTGATTAGAGTCTGAAGTCGGCTGTCTTCCGGAATAATTTTTTCCAGTGCTTTGGCTTTTTCGTAAGCCTGGCTGTAGTCCCGCCAACTCGACGCCACCAACTGTTCAATTTCACCAAGACTGTTTCTTGCTTCTTCCTGTATGGCCTGTGCCTGGAAATATCTTGTAGTTCCAATGATTACTCCGGACAGGACTGCAGCAAAGAGCAGCAACGCAGGCACGATTGCTAATTTTTTCTTTGGATTTGCAAGACTCTGGAAACGTCGCTTCGAAGGCAGGGGCAAACTTTCACCTTGAAGCGCGAATATCATTACCGGAGCTTTTACATTCTTTAGTTTTGCCTTTCCCATCTGGAGACAATCCTTTCGGATCGATTCCGAAAGTGATTCGGCCACATGTTCCGAAAAATAAATCCCACCTGGATCGGCAAGAGCTTCAATACGCGACGCAATGTTTACACCATCGCCAAAAATGTCATTATTCTCTATAATGATTTCGGCCTGATTAAGTCCTATTCGAACCTTAAGACCAGTTCCAGCATTCACGTATTTCTGTATTTCATAACAACACAATACTGCACTGTCGGCTGTAGGAAAGTAGGCAAGCAGTCCATCGCCAATTTCCTTCACAAACGTTCCGCTAAACTTCTCAATGAGATTTTTCTGGATCCGATGATTCTCCTGCAGCCTGGATAGTGCTGCTGCTTCATCGTCTCCCATCATGGCAGTGTATCCTACCACGTCGGAGAACATTACTACGGCATTTTGTCTGATGCTGTTCATAGCCAGAGGGGTTAATTTGCTGAAACACAAAACCTCAAAGCAGACTTCAGATGGAATATAAATTTAAAGAATACCATGGCTCAATTTCAAGACCATGATTTAAAATGATTTTGCTCAGACGTGGCGGTGTTATCTGTCAATCCAGGTGGCAAAGAAGGGCCCCAGATCCTGACCGCTGACATCTTCCATCACCTGCCGCAGATCGCGCGAGACAACGGACTTTCCGAAATAGGTAGTTGTGTATTTCTTCACTCCATCCCAAAAAGCCTTTTCACCAAGTTGTTCTCTCAAGAGATGAAGGGAATAAGCTCCCTTGTAATACACTAGAGTTCGGTCATCACTGGTGGGATTGATCCAATTCTGGAAAATAAGAGGTTTGTCCACACCCTTCTTCACAACAGCTTGATAAGCGTCTTTGTAGACCGAAATATCCTTTAGATAGAGATCTCGACCGAACCGGAACTCTTTGAATGCCGAGGACATAAATACCGCAAACCCTTCATTCAACCAGAAGTGATTCCAGTTCAAACAGGTCACGCTATTTCCCCACCATTGATGCGCCAGCTCATGGCCCGCGAGATTAATGTCAGAAGGGCTTTCAAGAACTTGCTTTCCGTAGTTGAGTCTGATTACTGTAAATCCCGCCATTTCCTGTGAGACGTTCCCTTCACCCAATACTTGAGTATATGATTTCCCTGGATATGAAACTCCAGAGCGTTCTTCAAAGAATTGAATCATACTTTTCGTTTCAGCAAATATTTGCATCAATTCCGCTGATGAGTAAGCCGATGATAAGTAACGAAGTTCCAACGCCCCCTTTGAGTCTATGAACTCATTATAAGGGCCAACAGCAAAACCAAAAGTGTATGTTGGAAATGCTGTTGGCTGGCTCCACTCAAAAATGATTTTGTTTTCTTTTAGCGTGGTCTTCTTTGCCAACTCACCGGTTCCAACAACCTTAAGGTGAGACGGACAAGTGATTCTCATCGAGAGTGTTGCTTTGTCGTCAGGACTGTCTTTGCAAACGACCCATTGGCTGGTCGAGAATACGGTGTAGACTTGTTCAAGCTCCGTGAAGAAATTGATTCCACGAGTTGGCGAGCCGTGATATTGAATATCGACTTCGTAAGGTTGTTCAGCTTTAGGGATATCGCTTACTTGAATCGACATCTTATTTCCCTTGACATTAATGGGAATTTCCTTTCCTTTTATTTGCACGCTTTCGATCACGAGATTTCCACAGTCGAACGAGAGTTTTGTGCCGGCGCTGACGATGTTGAAAGTAATAGTCACGCGACCATGAACGGTCTTTCGCGTGATGTCTGGCTCAATGTCGCAACTGTAATTGAGGACATCTGTTTCAGCCGGCTGAGTTGCGTCCTGGCCGTTAAGGCTTGTGTTAATGATTAGGAGTAGAAATAGAATTTGTTTCACAATTGGCGCTTTATTTAGGAAGCGCCAAAAGCAATGAGGCCCAGTTTTCGCGCTCGTCGCGTTTCATTTCAGTAAGATGTAAGGGGCCTGATGTGGCTAGCAAATCCGGAATATCTTCTTTGTAGAAGCCGCTCAATAACAACATTCCTCCAGGCTTCATGTATTCTTTGTACAACTTCATTTCTTCCAACAACACGTTCTTGTTGATGTTCGCCAAAATAATATCAAACTTTCCTTCGAATGATAGTTCGCTCAATTTTCCCTGCTGATGCCTGATGTTTGTGCAGCTATTGACATCGATGTTCTCCTTGCCATTACTAACACTCCATTCGTCTATGTCGAAGGCTTCAACTTCTTTTGCTCCAAGCTTTGAAGCCATAACGGAGAGGATTGCTGTTCCGCAACCGGCATCCATTACCCGTTTGTTCCGATGATCCACAGACATTTGGCCCTTTATCATCAGGTAGGTGGTCTGATGGTGACCTGTGCCAAAAGACATCTTTGGAGTAATGATAAGTTCGTAAGGGTACTTTAATTCTATTTTATGAAACTCAGCCCGAATGAGACATTTTTCGTCTACAATGATCGGTTGATAACTTTTTTCCCATTCCTCATTCCAGTTTTGTTTTTGGATGCGGTCCTGGTAAAATATTACCGTTGTCTGCTGACTGTATTTCTCTTTGACTGCCTGAAGCTGTTCCTTATCATAGTTTTCTGATTCGACATAAGCTTCAAAACCTTTGTCTGTTTCCAGAAAGCTTTCAAATCCCACTTCGCCGATCTCTGCCATGAGGAGCTCAGAAAATTCGGGGTCGCAAATCACCTGTAGACGGGAGTAGTAGGTTGCCATAAAGATTGTTTAGCATTTTTTGCGTAAAGCTTTAAGTTCACGCTTACTATTGAGGGCCACAAGCTTCAAGCTAGTACTATCGGGCTTGCGGGCCTAGTTGCAGTTGCACACTTACTACAAGGCGCTTACGCCTCAAGTTAGCACGATCAGGCTTGCAGCTTGTAGCTTTCAGCTTTTACCCAGCAGCTTTAATGATCTCAGTAAATTCTCTCGATTTTAATGAAGCACCGCCTACAAGTCCCCCGTCTACATCCGGACAAGCAAAGAGCTCTTTTGCATTTGCTGCATTCACACTACCGCCGTATAAAATTGAAATTTCATTGGCGTCAGCCTGGCCATATTTACCAGCCAGATGTTTTCTTATAACCGCATGCATGTCCTGCGCTTGTTGTGATGAGGCAGTCTTTCCCGTTCCGATTGCCCAAACAGGTTCATACGCGATAACGATCTTCTGCATCGCTGTCTGATCGAGATGGAACAAACTTTCTTCAACCTGTTTTTTCACCAGTGCTTCGTGGCCGTTGCTTTCACGTACTTCAAGAGGTTCGCCGCAGCAGAAAATTGGAGTAAGTCCGTGTTTTAATGCGACGTCCACTTTCTTCGCAAGAAGCTTTCCGTCTTCTCCGAAATATTGTCTCCTCTCGCTATGCCCTAAAAGCACGTATGGAATTCCAATCGACTTTAGCATTGATGCGGACACCTCACCGGTATATGCACCCGACTCATGTTCGCTGCAGTTCTGTGCACTCAAAGAAATACGGGCACCATTGCCCAACAGGTTCTTTATTGGAAGCAAATAGGGAAAGGGAACACAAAAGATAATTTTAGCATCACCTTTTACCTCGTCAGCAACCATTCCTTTGATTTCAGACGCGAGGATGTTCGCTTCTTCAAAAGTCTTATTCATTTTCCAGTTGCCGGCTGCTATTTTTTGTCGCATAGTGAAAGTTGGTTTAAGAATTAGGGTTCAAAAATAATCATCGCGTGAGCGGTTTGTAAGCCGACTCTTTAAATATCTTTTGTGAATTACTTGCGCTCATCAATTTCGGTAAAGTAGTCTCGGGATGACTATCCGCGTATTTCTTTACGATCTGCCAACCGATCCACTGGCCTATGCGACCCGGGCACTTTTCTCCCACTTGAATAGTGACAGGTCGATCACCGAGGTAATCTTGTTTTATCTTATGATTCGTTGAAAACAGAACCTGGCTTTCTACAAATCTTGTCCAGATAAGGTCCTCATTTTGCCGGGAACCGTTCATCTCTTCAGGGGTATACCACAGGAAGACGCTGTCGGGCATGCAAGGAAGCATATGTTTTGCAAAATAGAATGACTTGCCGTATGCGATCATGTCTGCCAGCACGGTTTTGTCGGCCAGTTCGGTTTTATTGAAACGATTACTTATACCATAGATCAAAAGACAGGATGGGACGATATCGTTTGGATCGTAACGTCTCAAAAGATACTCATACATTTTAGGGCGATACTTTGCTCCACGTCCAAGGTAGAAGTCAAGGCTAATAACTATCGTTGTGTCGGAGACAAAAAGATCCGTGTCGAGTCCTGAGATCACCGTTTGAATTTTCGGCGGAGTAAAATCAGGGTAGTAGTATTTCAGGTTTGCAAATGCTTCTTCAAACTCCGCTTCAAGCGACGACAAATCGCCAAACACACGCTTTGTTTCGGACAACAATGTATCGAGATGTGGATTTGTGAGACGCGCGTATACTTCGCGAATAAAAGTAGAGTCATCGGGATATTCCGCTCTCCGGAAGATCTCATCACGTAAAAGTGGATGCCTGGTGAACAAACGAACTAATTCCTCCTTCGAACTGATGTTTACCAGTGTATCCTGTAACGGCTGCAGTTTGAGATCAACGGGTGAAGCAGATTCCGGAATATAAACGCAGGTCTCCTCTTTGTCTCCGCAGCCTATCAAACTCAGAGAAATTATGACTACTATAAATGCAACTCTGAACATGTACGCAAATTTCAGCGCGAAGATGGCCATTTTTTATTCCTCGCAAAAGTCAATCCTTGGTACTAAACCCCCTAAATCCCCCTTCAGGGGACCACTTGATTGTTAATCGTTAATTGTTGATTGTCAATTGTTGATTGTTTTCGGAGGCGGTCCTCTTCCGGTTTTGGCGACAGGCTTTCAGCAAATAACACTCAACATTCAACAATCAACACTCAATTTTCAAGAATATTCAGGATTTAACGAACCACTACTTACCCCTAGAGGGGGCTAGGGGGTGTCAAACGTCAGTTGATCAACTGAACGCCTCGTTGTGAGTCGAAGGCTGCGAACGGTTTCGTTTGAAGTGACGTGAACGATATTTGATTGATCGTCATACATCTCCATGATGATATCGTTTTGTATTTGGATCGTCTTCCATTTCTTCACCTTATCAACTTCTATGTAAAAGATGAAAGCATCGCCTTCCTGTTCATGTCCGAGATATTTTATCATTTGCGCTTTGGTATCTAGGGCGATCTTAAAATGAAGCTTGAGATATTCCGCCATCATCTGATCGACAGTTCGCCCTTTTGGGTTTAGAACGTCCATGTCAGGAGTTTTGTATTTTTCACGAAGCGTTACTTCCAGGTCATCCATGAAAACCCGCATCATGATCTCAAGCCGTTTCTCTTTGTTATCCATTTCGATCTCTGTAACAGACACGTGCAGTGGATGGAATAATGTCAGGAAGTATGACGGAAGCAAAAAAAAGTAGGTCGACAGGAGCATTTATGTGTGTTTTTCTGCAAACAGGATTCAAAAATAATACCGAATATGAATTTAGTTATCCGTTATCCGTTATTTGTTAATCGTGGGGGTGGGATTAGGGTGTGGGTCCATCCAAATTAATTCACCGGCCGATCATTTCGAGAAACCGCTTATACAAGTCATGGCGCAAGCAGAAGGTCCCGTTGTTATTAATGAAAATATTCTGCTATACTTGCTACCTTTTTTGCGAGTTCTATGTCGGAATTTCAGTTGTATTTCGGTCTTGGTAAAGATCACATCCTCGATTATAAGAATGGATATGACCACATTTTGTTCCTTGTGGCGCTTTGCGCGTTATACATCGGACGCGATTGGAAAAAGATATTGATATTGGTCACTGCTTTTACCATTGGGCATTCGATCACCCTGGCGTTGTCCACATTGCAAATAGTGAATGTTAAGGCTGACCTTATCGAGTTCCTTATTCCTTTGACAATCTTTATTACAGCGTCCTCTAATCTTTTCAAGAACGAAAACAACATTTCAGACAAGCCGATGCAAATGAATTATTTCTACGCATCTTTTTTTGGGCTGATCCACGGCCTGGGATTTTCAAACTATCTGCGAAGCATACTCGGCAAAAATGAAAGTATTGTCACCCAGCTTTTTGCCTTTAATCTTGGCCTGGAGTTCGGTCAAATCATTATAGTTGTTCTTTTCATGTCCGTTTGCTTTATTTTGGTCGATCTCTTCGGTTTGAACCGGCGCGATTGGAAAATGGTTATATCATCTGCGGTCGCGGGGATAGCATTGATCTTGATGAAAGATCATATGTATTGGATAGATTAACACACTTCACTTATTCATCATCATGAGAAATTGTTTTGCTTTCGTATTCATCTTAATAGCTCATTTTTCCGTTGCCCAGACCTCTCCGGCCTGGCAGGGAAAGTTTGAACAATTAGGTCAGACTCTTCCAACACCTAATGAGTATCGAACTGGATCCGGAGCGCCGGGACCAAAGTACTGGCAACAAAAAGCGGACTATGAGATAGCTATTGAACTCGACGATACAAAACAAAGTATCAGCGGAGGCGAAACTATCACCTATCACAATAACTCACCCGATGTACTGAAATACCTTTGGCTTCAACTCGATCAGAATATTCTCGCACCGGAAAACACACTGGCCTCTACTACAACGGGAGCACTGAAAGATTCAGCGGCAGCGAAGACCTACGCCACGAATGTATCCGACTTCAAAGCAGGTTTTGATATCAAGAGTGTGAAAGAAGTGAATGGCAAACCTTTGCCTCACACCATTAACAACACGATGATGCGGGTTGATCTTCCTCAGCCTCTTCGTCCGGGTGAAAAGTACTCCTTTCAGATAGAGTGGTCTTATAACGTTGTTGATCGTAGCGTGTTTGGGCAGCGCAGTGGAATGGAATATTTCCCTGAGGATGGCAACTATCTCTATACTATCGCACAGTTCTTCCCTCGCATGTGTGTGTACGATGATTATCAGGGATGGCAAAACAAACAATTCCTTGGACGCGCGGAGTTCACACTTCCTTTCGGCGATTATAAAGTACGCATTACAGTGCCATCCGACCACATCGTGGCGGCTACAGGCACACTGAAGAACACCGATGTTCTGTCGAAATCTGAGCTTGAGCAATTCGAAAAAGCCAAAACATCTTTCGACAAGCCCGTGATCATTGTTACTCAGCAGGACGCAGCTCAAAAAGAAAAAACGAAATCCACCCAAAAGAAAACGTGGGAGTTCAACGCAGAGAATGTGCGCGATTTCGCATTTGCGACTTCACGAAAATTTATATGGGACGCACAGGCTGTGAAGCTTGGCAATAAGACAACGCTTGCTATGTCGTTCTATCCAAAGGAAGGAAACCCTTTGTGGGAAAAGGAATCGACGAAAGCAGTGAAGAATACCCTCGAGGTCTATTCGAAATACACCATTGATTATCCATATCCCGTTGCAATCTCCGTTCACACTGCCAGCATAGGAATGGAATATCCTATGATCTGCTTCAACTATGGCAGGCCAAATAAGGACGGTAGCTACACTGCATTAACACGTCGAAACATGATTGGTGTGATAGTGCACGAAGTGGGACATAACTTCTTTCCAATGATTGTGAACAGCGACGAGCGTCAAACCACATGGATGGACGAAGGCATCGATTCGTTTGTTCAGCTGCTTACCGAGCAGGAGCGTTATCCTGATATTGATTGGTCAACTGCACGCGGAACGCCGGCGGGTCTTGCACCTTATCTCAAAGGAGCAAAGAACAATATGCGACCATTGATGGTTACCGGTGATCAGGTTATAGAACTAGGCAATGAACAATATTCAAAGGCGGCAACAGGATTGAATATTCTTCGCGAAACAGTAATGGGACGTGAATTGTTTGATAAGGCTTTCAAGGAGTATGCACAACGTTGGGCATTCAAACATCCAAAGCCCGGAGATTTCTTCCGCACAATGGAAGATGCTTCTGCCGTAGATCTCGATTGGTTCTGGAAAGGTTGGTTTTATACCACTGATGTTTGTGACCAATCGATCGATCAGGTGAAGTGGTTCAGAATGCGTAAGGAGCAAACGGATCTTGAAAAGAAAAACCTGAACGTTGCTAAAGGTGATCTTGCAAGCAATTCAGGCAAGAACTATTCTGATTTTAGCAGCGGCCCTGAACCGTTCAGTCTGGTGGCGACGGACCCGCGTCTTAACGGTGAATTCATGAGTCGTGTTGATGACAAAGCGATCATGCAAAAGCTGGAAGATAAAAACATCTATGAAGTCACGCTGTCAAATAAAGGAGGGCTGGTAATGCCCGTGATTATTGAATGGACATACAAAGACGGGACTAAAGAAATTGAAAGGATTCCTGCCGAGATTTGGCGGGTGAACGAGCAAAAGCTCACAAAGGTATTCGTGAAGCAAAAAGAGGTCGTCAACATGGTACTTGATCCCAAGCAGGAACTCACCGATGTAAACATGAAAGACAACGTTTTCCCTAAGCGTGCGGACACATCGAAGTTTGACGAGTTTAAGAAGAAGACCAAATAGCGTTAGAAGTGAAAAACACTTGAGTGTTGAGTGTTGAGTGTTGACATATTGAGTGTTGAGTGTTGCGATTGGAGACTGTGCGTTTTAAAAAAGAAACACTCAACACTCAACATTCAATATATCAACATTCAAGTATAGTCTGCCCAATACTATTAGTGCTGATAATTTGCCAGGAAAAAATGCAGCACGGCTCTTGACCAATTCCTATCAGACTACGAATCTTGAGTCAGTTAACGAAATTCTGTGGCTCGCAAATATGATCTTGAAGATAGGCTGATAGACTTTTCATCGAAAGTCATGAACCTTGTTGAAACACTGCCTTCAACAAAATCGTCGAGTTACATAGCCAAGCAAATAATTCGTTGTGGTGTGGCTCCTTCGCTACTTTACGGGGAAGCCCAGAGCGCGGAATCGAAAGACGACTTTGTACACAAAATGAAGATAGCCTTGAAAGAATTAAAAGAAACGAGAATATCTCTAAAACTTATTTTAAGAAATGGGATGGCGGAAAATATTGACGGTCTTTGCCGCGAGAATGAAGAGTTAATAGCGATTTTTTGCAAGAGTATTGAAACAGCCAAAAGGAATAATCAAATCGAACAATAAATTGCCAAATTCACTACTCAATAGTCCCAAGCTCTACTGGCTCCCGAAAAAACGATGCTATTAGTGCTGCTGTGCGAGACTTACCACGAAAGACAAAATACCCCATCTTACGGAATGCCGTCCATCAGGACTTCGTGCGCCGAACCCCCGATAACCAGTGGAAAACCTTACAACCCAGTTGTTGAACCAAATTTTTCTTGGAGTGCGCGAAATTTTCTGGCACTTTTGCTGTCTTGAATAGCTCAATAGGACCTAAAAGTTGCGGAGATGAAGTGGATCAATGTAATCGTGTTTTTTGCAGTGTTGGCGACAAGCGCAACTGCGCAAAATCAGGCATGGAAGGGAAAATTTGAACAATTAGGGGAGGCATTGCCCACTCCGAATTCCTATCGGACAGGTTCCGGAGCTCCTGGCCAAAATTACTGGCAGCAGCGGGCCGACTACGTTATCAATGTTGAACTGGATGACAACACGCAGACCTTAACAGGTTCAGAGACGGTAACATATTATAACAACGCCCCCGAAGCACTATCATATCTCTGGCTTCAGCTCGATCAGAATCTTTTCGCGGATGGAAGTATAACCAACCAAACCAGGACAGGTGTTATCAGGGATTCCATACCGGCGAGTTTCTTCAACACATCTGCAGGTATCACGGTGTCAGATTATAAAGGTGGCTATACCATCAAGTCAATAAAGGACGCTGCGGGAAAGAATCTACCTCACGTTATTAACAATACGATGATGAGAGTTGACCTGCCCGCTCCATTAAAGACCGGCGAGAAGTTTACTTTCTCAGTTGAATGGAGTTACAGAGAATCCAATCGCCAGGTGTATGATGGTCGCGGTGGTTATGAATATTTTCCCCAAGATGGAAATTACGTTTACACTTGCGCGCAATGGTTCCCACGCATGTGTGTGTATGATGACTATGAAGGATGGCAGAACAAACAATTCCTTGGACAGGGAGAGTTTGCGTTGGTATTCGGAAACTATAAGGTTCGTATAACAGTTCCTGCTGATCATATCGTGGGGGCTACTGGAACAATTCAGAACCCGAAGGAAGTTCTTACCAAAGAACAAATCGAACGTTTTGAAAGAGCAAAGAAAACTTTCGATCGTCCTGTGATAATTGTTTCGCAGGAAGAAGCAACAAAAAAGGAGAAGACTAAGTCGAACAAGAAAAGTACCTGGGAATTTTATGCAGAGAATGTTCGTGATTTTGCATTTGCAAGCTCGCGCAAATTTATCTGGGATGCACAGGCTGTAAAGTTAGGTTCAAAGACCCCACTTGCACAGTCGCTTTATCCTAAAGAAGGAAATCCCCTTTGGGAAAAAGAATCGACTAAGGCTGTGAAGAATGCATTAGAGTTGTATTCAGAACGGACTTTTGAATATCCTTATCCTGTTGCTTACTCCGTTCACACTGCTCAGCAGGGAATGGAATATCCCATGATCTGTTTTAATGGCGAACGCCCCAATAAAGAAGGAAAATATTCGAAACAAACATTGACGGGTCTTGTGCAGGTGATAGTACATGAAGTAGGGCACAACTTCTTTCCTATGATCGTAAATTCTGACGAAAGACAATGGTCATGGATGGATGAAGGATTGAACACCTTCCTTGAAAAAGAAACTGTAAGAACGAGGTACCCGGAATTGTTCGGGACACACGGAACACCAAAGGGTGTTATTCCTTTTATGCGAGGTGACAAAAGCCAGATGCGCCCGATCATGTCGATGTCCGACAACATCCGCAAGAGTGAATTCGGTCCTAATGCTTATACAAAACCATCAGCAGCATTGACCGTGCTACGCGAGACGGTGATGGGGCCCGAATTGTTTGATCAGGCTTTTAAGGAATATGCACAGCGTTGGGCATTTAAACATCCCAAGCCCGCAGACTTTTTCAGAACATTGGAAGATGCATCAGCAGTTGATCTTGACTGGTTCTGGAGAGGATGGTTCTACACGAATGATAATGTTGATGTTGATCTGGCCGATGTAAAATGGTTTCAGCTGCGCACAGAGAAAGTTGATCCCGAGAAAAAAGATGTAAAAGTTCAGCGCGGAGATCTTTCAGCTTCCAAAGGAGCGTCTGACTTCAGCAACGGACCACAACAATTTACGCTGACAAATACACCGGAGATACTTAATGGCGAATTCAGAAGCCGTGAAGACGATAACGCGATACGTGCAAAGCTCGAAGGAAAGAATATCTATCAGCTTAAGTTCAGGAACGTCGGTGGGTTAGTTACACCGTTGGTCATCGAATGGACATACGTGGATGGGTCCAAAGAGATCGAACGAATTCCTGCGGAAGTATGGAGAGAGAATGAAGTCGAAGTGACGAAGATATTCATAAAGAATAAAGAAGTTGTCAATATTGCACTGGATCCAAACTTTGAGCTTGCGGATGTTGAGTTAAGCAACAATGTTTTTCCGAAGCGACCTTCCGGGTCGAGGTTTGATCAGTTTAGGAAGGCGAATTAATTGATAATGTCCTCTTAGACAGACAGCAAGGCAGAAGTGCTTCCATTATAGTCAAAGAGTGAACAGAAATTATAGAAAAACGTTGAATCAATAGCCGTAGCTCGCACTGTTGGTGATAATAGTCAGACGCCAATTCCCGCTCTAATCCACAGTCGTTTTTGAACTTGTATCCAATTATGGTGACGAAGTGCCACGCAGACGGAGCATCTTACCGATAGAACTAAATTTCATCACACAGTTTCAACAGCAGCTTAGCATTGGTGCATTTTTCTTTATCGACTGATGTGTAAATGATTTTTGATTGTCTACGACCGATTTTTAATAATCGGAATCTTTCCATTTTCGCAAATTTGGTATGTAACGTAAACCCCCGTTTTATGAGGCGCATCGTTGGAATAATTATCGTATTAATATTGGCAACTCTTTCATCCCGTGGACAAATCGACAGTTGTTGGACGGCTTTATTGGTTAAGAAAGGACGAATGCTTACCATTCGAGATAAGATGGCGGCCGCAGACGACAACGGATTTTATCTTTATAGAAACTGCATCTATGACATCAAACTCACCTCTGGAAAGAGATACAATGCGCGGCTAATAGATATAAAGAAAGATACATTGAAGTTCCTGAGTTCTTTCAACGAATCGGTCGCAAAGAAAGGAGGTCAGTCACTCGACACATTAAATCTGTATTATAGATCTCTCGAAAAGATCTTTCTGATAGCCGATCGGACAATGGGTTATTTCACCCACATTTCTCTGGACAACTATGATGTAACATTTAGCCTGGACACCTCACACTACGAATTACCTATTGAAAAAGGAAATATTTTTCAGGATGACTCGGTTCAATATGAACTCGTACCATTCCTGACTCACCAGGGATTGAATTGGTTATTTGAGATTGACGGAAAGACATACTACTATACCGGCGTAATGCCAAAGCCCGAGCCTGACGTTATCGACACTGGGTATACAACAAAAGGTTTTCGTTTATCCCTGCATTCTATAGCGATCTTGACGAAGTCAAAGGAGTCGCTCTGGGTTTTGTTGCATGGCCCGGGAATTTTGGTGATTTGTTAAAAGTGCAAGGGATGTGTATTGAGCTTCTGCCCGTGGGTTCTTTTCCGCCCCTCTTTGGTAGTTTCCTTAGCAGAGACTCGACGTTATTTGCCGGGCCACCGGATTCAACAGTCGTAATAATAAAGGGAGTCGATCTCAGTGCAGGTGGCGCGTTTGGCCCCACCGAAATAACGGGGTTTTACATTGGTGGCGTTTCAACGATCGTGAACAAACTAGATGGTTTTTCCCTTACAGGCGTACATACCATTGCTCATGAAATGAAAGGTTTTTCTATATCGGGGTTACGAAATCAATCAAGGAGGGCAAGAGGTGTTCAGATCGCTTTGTTTAATTCTTCATTGGATTTCAGAGGCATTCAATTCGGTCTTTGGAACAAGAATCAACGGAGATCGCTGCCGTTCGTCAATTGGAACTTTAAAAAGGTGTGATACAATCGCCAATATCCCACTGGCACGCAGCCGGAGATAAATCAACCTGACGCATTGTCGAAGAACTAATGTTTCGTTTAAAAACTTTTCCCAAATTTGCGGGCAATAGTTTTTAACCTATGAAAGAATTTTTTCGCCAGAATCTTGTCCGGATTGCGATCGGCGTCAATTGTGTGTTGATCGTACTAAGCGTCAGCTTATCCCTATACAATGGTAAGAGCATGAGGCGTTCACTGGTACTGAAGGAACAATCGAATTTTGCTCTGCAGGAAGTGGCGCGGGTCTATCAGAACATCCAGCTCATGGACATCAGTTCACGCGGCTATGCGCTCATCCGCCAACCAGACTACCTGTTCTGGACGGTAAAAATGGCGCGTGATCGCAACGTCGAGATATTCCTCCACCTCGACAGTATTTTTGTGGCACAAAATTTCACCAATCCTGACCGGTATCAGGAAGTAAAAAAAGGATTGAACGACTATACCAACATGTACGAGCAGATGGTGCTGCATCTTCAGGCAAAAGAAGATTCTTTGTACATCGACTTGTTGAGGAAAGACCTGGGGCGGTATTTCTGGGATGTGTTCAACCCTTTCTCAAAAAATGTAAATGAGTTTGAGGAGAGCATCAACGAGGAATCGATAAGTACATACCAGCGAGCCAACACCAGCAATACAGTTGTTCAGCTCTTACTTGTCATCATCGGAATTCCGACAATGATCTTTGTGATTTACCGGCTAGTGCGAGAAGAACGAAGTCGCAGAGCCCTGTTGAACAGCGTTGCCGACAACAATAAAAAATATCTGTTTAATGATGGAAAACAGGCGGCCTCAGATGAAACCAGTATCATAGAAAGTCTTATTAAGGACCTTCAACAGTCCGCGACATTTGTTAATGACATCTCTGGCGGAAACTATGATGCGCGGTGGGAACAACTTCAGAACAACCTGGAGAGAAATAAAAATACCCTCGCAGGAAGGCTTTTGTCCATGAGGGATGAAATGAAGCGCCAAAAGGACGAAGACAAAAAACGAATGTGGGCTACCCAGGGTCTTTCAGATCTTTCGCAGTTGATCAGGGAACATCAGAATAACATCCAGGAACTCACATTCAGATCTGTCACTTTTATTGTGAATTATGTTCAGGTACAACAGGCTTCACTTTTTGTCCTGGAGAATGACGAGAATGGTGACCAATTTCTTAACCTCAGCGCTTGTTATGCCTTCAACCGGAAGAAACTTTTGGAAAAGCGCATTAACATTGGCGAAGGCGTAGTTGGTCAGGCGTTCCTTGAGCGACAAACTGTGGTAATGACAAAGGTCCCGCAAGGTTACACTACGATAACGTCTGGACTCGGCGATGCAACGCCGGATTACCTTGCCGTTGTTCCCATGAAATACAACGAAGTGGTTACTGCTGTGCTGGAGCTTGCTGGCTTCCGCATCCTGGAAGACCACGAAATCACTTTTTTGGAAAAGGCGGGAGAGTTTATCGCTTCGGCAATTGCAAATGTTCAAAATAACGAAAAGAGCAAGTCGATGATTGACCAAATGCGTGAGCAGGCCGAGCAGATGAGAGCCCAGGAGGAAGAACTACGGCAAAATCTGGAAGAACTGGAAGCAACGCAGGAAGACATGAGGAGAAAAGGATTGAAGGCGTAATGGGTTTAATTGAGTGCGGTTAACTGAAGAATAAAACATAGCACCACGGGCGACATGAGAGCAACCATCTTTCTTTTGACAATAATCATGAGTACTTCAATAGCTAAAGCGGACTGTTTAGCGTGTTGGGAGTTGAGAAAAGTAGAGATTACTCTAAAAAATGGGGAGACCAGGACCGGATTTGTTTTTTGGAATGAAGCCTGGTTAGACGAAACCATTGAGAATTGGAAAGAGCTTCGAAATAAATTCCCAGAGAATTTTATGGCCTTGCATCGTAGCAAGCCCGGACAAAACATATACCTATTGACCAAACTGACGACCGTGAAGAATGATTCTCTTCAGGAATTCAAAGCGATCACAAAAGAAGATCAACTTGGAATCCGGCCGGATGAAGTTACAGTGATCACAGAACTTGATCAAGGTTTAAAAAAGTACGAAGGAGCAGGCAAAATTCCGGTCTATACACTTGAAGAGCTGAACAAATTAAATACAAATCCCTATGCTACCTATCAATATGAGGGAGCGGTCTCGGACGATTTCTTTCTTAGCTATAATAAAAAAATAACGCGACAGCAACTCAAAAAAATAAGTGAAAATAATGAGATTGGGCCGGACGAGCTGACCAAGATGGGGGTAATAATTGTGACCATAGGATATGATTGAAATTACTCTTTCGCCGCTGGTTACTTGGCAGTTATAATGAATATTTAGAGGCGTGGCATTCCAGACATAACCCATATGGCTGATACGCGGACGTTGTATGTAGTTGTTTTCAAAACCAAGCTCGTTTATGATTTTTATTTACGGAAGAAGAAAGGCTAAAATTAAAAAGACCTCAGACCATGTAGGCTCATGCACGACATGTAATTCGATTGGCCTTGAGTTTGAAATATACAGAGATTACTTCCATCTATTTTGGATACCTCTTTTTCCAATTGGCAGCAAGGAATCAAAAGTCTACTGTACCAAATGTGGTAAACCTAATAATTTTAATCCGAGAGTAAAACATTTTGAATCTGTAACGAGGACACCTATCTATCTATATTCCGGATTGCTAATATGTTCAATGCTGGTCGCAACATTAGTGTTTGCAAATATTAATACTCAAAAAGAAAAAGCGGTCTTTATTGCTGATCCAAAAGTTGGAGATGTGTACAGAATAAGGAAGGATATCAACGACAGTACATATTACTATTTTTTAAGAATTGCTCGCATTCAAAGCGACACAGTGATAGTTTATCCTAACACCCTTCAATACTTCGGCTTTATTACAAAGCTTAATGATGATGACCACTTCGTGACCCAAGAGTTATTTTACACCAAAACAGAATTAAAAGAACTGTTGGAAAAAGGCGAGATTAATTCAGTTGAAAGAGGCTATAGTGACTATGAAGGATTTAATAGGATAAAGGAAATTGAAATGGATTCAGCTAGATAACTGCTATCCGCTGTTGGCTCTAATGAACTAATCAATATGGAAGAATCAAAAGAAGAACTTACTGAAAGCGAATTAAGGAAAAAGGCCTACCTGATGGGACTGCGACTTAAAAACTCAGGACTGGATGCCGAGACAATTTATGCGCGACTGGAGAAGCAGGGCATACCAGAGAAACTTGCGCGGGAGGTTGCATACAATACTTTAATTGAAAGGGAAAGAGATGTCAGTAAAGCGGCCGAACCTTTTTACAACTTAGCCTTAATAAAAATTGGCATCGGTGTGGCGGTTGCCCTGACATCCTACATAATTTTTCCGGACAAGCCTATAATTCCAATAGGAATTATAGCAGGGGGAATAATTTCTGCATTTTTAGCAAAAAGGAAGATGAAGTAATGAATGTCACTAAGAGAATGCCGTTGCAATATATTTTGGAAAATTTAACTATGAAATTTCTTCTTTGGTCAATGCTAATGTTGACCCTCATCTCTGTTTCTGCTCAAGACAAACCGCCAATTCTGATGGCGACCAAGCCACAAAAAGGAATCTACAGAGATTTCCAGGAGTTTCTTAACAACGCCCCCTCTATTCAAAGTCCGTTTATCATATTATGTAAGTCTGGCGACGACAAAATTGAAAGAGGTACGGCAGATTACAGAGTAATGCTTTTGGACACGGCCACCAAAAGGCGAGACCTGAAAAAATTTTGGGGGGTTTATGATGGAGATGCTGTATATATAAACGAGGTCGTTTATGGAGGACCACTTAATTTCAAAAGGATGCATGGGATGGGTCGTTATTGCTATTTCAAAGGTTCACTGGTTAACAATGGAAGTACTGTGGCCGGAGCAGGAGTGGCAGTGGGACTAGTTGGTGGTGCTTTAGCTGCAGCAATAATCGAAATTGATGGAGACTATCCTTATGTTTTGAATATCAATAATGGCAATGTCTATCTATTGGATAAGGAGACTCTAAAAACGATTCTAAAAAAAGACGAGGAACTCTTAGCCTTATATGACGAAGAAGAAAGAAAATCGAAAAAGAACACGCTGTTATCTTATATCGCCGAATATAATCAACGACATCAGGATGAAATAAAGTACAACCGACCTGAGCCCATTACCGTTACTTTTTACAGAAGAGTAAAGAAGGAAAGGATTGACCCAATTGACCTAAATGTTGCCGACACAATTCAATTGTCGTTAGAACCCAATTCCTTAAAGCAGGTTACGTGGTATAAGGATAGCCTTGACGTCTGTATAGGTTCAACATGCAGAACAATTCCTCTTCAAAAGAAGGTGGTCAATTACGTTGAATGTTCGTGGCGATCGGAGCAGCAGGAATTTAACAAAGTCGATAATAAGGTTGGAGAATTTTATGAACGAGAAATTCGTACCACTAATGAAAAAAAGAAATAATGCCCAGCTGACAACCATAGCTTATTCTCAAACGCGTGGCAGTGTGTTCCAAAGAAGGTCATTTAAACTTTAAGTTGTACTAATAAATAAATTATTCTATGAAAAACCGTTTAGCTTATCTGTGCATTCTTTTATCGATCATCGGTTGTCAAAATGATGTGGGTCTTAACAGTCTTATAAGCCTTTCAACTGAAAATCCAGGTGTTAATTGTGAAACCGGGGGAACAAGAATTGATGCCGGAATTGATAAGAATTCGAATGAAGTTCTGGACAGCAATGAAATTACAGCGACAAACTATGTCTGCAATGCGATTGATGGAAAAACAAGTCTGGTGAATGTAATAGATGAAACACCTGGCGCGAATTGTGTATATGGGGGAGTCAAAATAACATCTGGCATAGATACAAATGGAAACGGAACCCTTGATGCATCCGAAATCCAGATAACCAGGTACGTTTGCGACGGTGAAGGCGGCATAGTAAGTGAAGAAATCCAAATAAATATGGGAACCGGGGCAACCTCTGTCAGCTCTAACCCCGTAATCGTTTCTGGACCTACCACATTTGATATCAGAAATTATCCGAATGTTGACTCAGTTGTTTTTGTAGCCGACCCCTACGTTGTCAACAGCACGAATTTTGCTTTGGTCGAACTTTATAATGCCACCGATGGGCAAGTGATCTCCAATTCACTCCTGCGCTCAAATGATTTATATGAGGAAAGAGAGCAGCTTAAAACAAATAATTTATTCGAGCACCTTCCCAAAAAGCGGATCACACTTGGAATTAAGTTTAGTTCTGAAACGGACGGTCAATTTGCGGGGAGTGGAAGTGTGTATCTGTTCTTATACAGAACTAAGTAGTTGATGGGATTCTTTCAAGAAATCATCGCAATGTTGCACTATTTAAATTTTGGACGTTAGGTGGTTTAGTTAGCCAAAGCGAATTTTTTTACGATCTGGACCACGGGGTAACCATTGACTACAAATGCTTAAAATCAAATGACAGAAGAAAGCACAGCAATTTATCCTACTATCAAACAAGCCTGGGGAATTGTCGGAATAGCCATACTCTCCATGATAGTGTTTAGTCCAGTTAGTATATTACTGAATACCCTTACAGGAAAGGAACATTCGTTCTTGATGTATTATCTTTTGTCAATGGGATCGGCCTTTTTGATTGCTCATGTCAAGAGAAAAAAACGAACGGGTATTGGTGATTATAATTTTGATTTTAGTTCTGGCAAAATGATGATTTTAGTTTCTGTAGCAGTATTCGCTTTGGAAATCGGGATCATTATTCCCATTGTAAGTTTGATACCAGTGCCTGAATTCATGGAAAAAGCATTTCTTGAATTAGCTAGCCGCAATGGAGTTTATTCATTTTAGCCATTGTCATTGCAGCGCCGGTAATCGAGGAATTAATTTTTAGGGGGATTATTCTTGATGGGTTGTTGAAAGGATATTCGCCCATAAAAGCTATTCTCATTTCAAGTATGCTCTTTGGTGTTCTTCACTTAAATCCTTGGCAATTTATTGCAGCTTTAGTAATTGGAATCTTTTCAGGCTGGGTTTATTACGAAACTAAAAAGTTAACGTTATGCATACTGATTCATTTCGTGAATAACTTCGTTGCTTTTGGCTCGACGTATTTAACGGACGCAGAAACGTATTCGAATGAGTCTTTGACAGAACTATACGGTGGAGTCTTAAATCTAGTTGTGATTACATTGGGAGCAGGAGTGATCGCCGCGATTTGCTTATACCTTCTAATGCAAGAGATTGCGCTGCAGCGATCGAAGAACGACACAAATATTCTAGAGTAAAGCATGTTGCTTTAGAGCCGGACGCGTCTTTTGATGGGACGACTATTGGGACCATATCATTTTCCAACTTTCCGGCCCAGGCGACTTATATTTGCCCGCATTGCTGTAAATTTATTACAATAGCACCATGGGCTTAGAAAAGTATCGAGACTTACATAAATGGATGTTCATTCCAATGATCCTGATGCAACTTGGCATCTTCAAAGATTATTGGGGCGACTTTTCGGATAACGCATGGTCCGTACATGTACATTATTGGACTGGAACGGCTTGGTATGTCTTCCTAATCATTCAACCATACTTTATTACTCGGGGACGAATCGACAGGCACAGAACGAATGGAATTATTGGGATGTTTCTCGCTGGCGGTGTTTGCTTAACAGCGTTGAGCATGTTGAATAGAGATATTGTGAACGCTCAAACTGCATCGGAACTTCCGGACCGGTTTGGACCTTTTCAGCCTTGGTTTTTCTATGGAGTCACCGTAGTAGAAGTTGTAATGATGACTGCCTTTGGGTATGCCGTAATAAAAAGCATTATCCACAGAAGGGAAACGGAAAACCACGCATGGTGGTTAATCTCTACGGTGTTTCTGATTATAATGCCAGCACTTGGGCGTGGAATTCAAAATGTATATGTTGGCATTTACAGTAAGGACTGGCCCAACATCGACATCATGATTCCAATTTTTATTTCACAGGTCCTGACGCTGGGCGTCCTTCTTTTAGTAGCCTGGAAATACGGGAAACTGAAGCATCCTGGGACCTACCTTGCCCTTGCCGTTAACCTTTTTATATTCCTATTGGAACCGATCGGTAAGTTGGAAATGGTGCAGTTGATTGTCAAGGGAGTCTTTCAAGGATGAATCGTCTGAGATTCGGGCATAGGAACTTCCTGATCCAATGATCTACAAAACAATATCCTGATAAATGTACTAACTTCAATAACTTCATCAGGTCTGGGGTTCGGAAGAAAGCGCGTTGGTACAACAAGTATCGGCAGTTAGGGAGAATGAAGGCTCTAAGACGATCTGAATTTCTAACCATACTCCGCGTCATGAAATCTTCCAGCATATTGAGGGAATATTTTCCTTTATCAATCGTAATTATTCTATCGATCATTCTAACCGGCTGTGATGACAAACCTGCACCCGCGTCTGAAGCGCACATCAAAAAAGTAACATCATCCATTGACGATGCCTTCCTCGCCAACGCGGATGATAACCCGGATAACTGGGTGACCTACGGAAAGAACTATGCAGAGGACCGCTTCAGTTCGTTGAATGAGATCAACAAAGACAATGTCGGAAGGCTTGGATTGGCGTGGTCGCTGAACCTTGGGACTACGCGTGGTATTGAAGCTACGCCGCTTGTTATGGATGGTATCATGTTTGTCAGCGGACCCTGGAGCAAAGTTTTCGCAATCGACGCGCGAAATGGAAAGTTGATCTGGACTTACGATCCAAAAGTGAACGGCAGATGGGGAGAAAAGGCCTGCTGCGATGTGGTGAACCGCGGCCTGGCACTCTACAAGGGTAGGGTATACGTTGGGACACTGGACGGCCGGCTTGTTGCTGTCGATGCTTCAACGGGAACTCCAGTATGGGAAGTACAAACGGTTGACACGACGAAGAATTATACAATCACAGGTGCGCCACGGATCGTAAAAGGTAATGTGATCATAGGCAATGGAGGTGCGGACTATGGCGTGAGGGGTTACGTAACCGCCTACGATGCTATGACCGGCGAACAACGCTGGAGATTTTATACCGTGCCCGGTGATCCATCAAAACCGTTTGAATCCAAAGCAATGGAGATAGCAGCAAAATCATGGGAAGGCGATTGGTGGAAATATGGAGGAGGAGGAACAGCATGGGATGCCATGGCTTTTGATCCGGAATTGAACTTGCTGTACATCGGCACGGGGAACGGATCTCCGTGGGACTGGTTCCATCGTAGCAATGGAAAAGGTGATAACCTGTACCTCTCATCGATCGTTGCGCTTAATGCCGATAATGGTGAAATGGTTTGGTATTATCAGACCACGCCGGGAGATCATTGGGATTATACAGCCACACAACATCTTCTTCTTGCTGACCTGAACATTGATGGAAAAGAAACCAAAGTGATCATGCAGGCGCCGAAGAATGGCTTCTTCTATGTACTGGACCGGAAGGACGGCAAATTGTTGTCAGCCAAGCCCTATACTTACATGAACTGGGCAACTTCCGTGGATATGGCGTCTGGCCGTCCCGTTGAAACAGATTTCAGCCGCTATCAAACTGAAAACACAGTCATTGCGCCTGGTCCAGCCGGCGGCCATAGCTGGCAGCCGATGGCTTTTAATCCCATGACGAAGCTGGTCTACATTCCAGTGCACTACAATAATTCTTACGTTTACGGCCACGACCTTACCTGGAAGTACAATGAGCGTGGCTGGAATACTGCGACCAGTAATAACCCTTCAGTGCACACGCGTAATGATGACAAAGCTCCCCCTGAGACCAACCAGGGACGACTTATCGCCTGGGATCCGATTAAGCAACAGGAAGTTTGGAAGGTAGATCACCCCGCAACACACTGGAACGGCGGAATCCTGACTACCGCAGGGGGCCTTGTGTTTCAGGGAACCGCGGAAGGTAAATTTATAGCCTATGATGCCGCCAACGGAAACAAAGTATGGGAAGCGAACGTCGGATCGGGAGTGATTGCTTCGCCCATTGCGTATAGGGTGGACGGTAGACAGTATGTGTCCATCGCTGTGGGATGGGGAGGTGTTGTTGGGATATGGAACAGGTTTACAGATGACATCTATCCGGGAACCATTTATACCTTCGTGATTGATGGAAAAGCGTCAAACCCTGATTTTCCAAAATCACCACCAAAAGAGCTGATCAAGCTTGAGTATAAGGCAACAAAAGAAGAGCTCGCCAATGGAGGGGCATTGTTTTATGGCAACTGCGCCGTGTGCCATGCGCTTACTGCCAGGGGTGGGGTTATTCCTGGGCTGGGTTATTCCAATGCAGGGACGTTTGACATTTTTGAAAATATTCTGAGTGGCATGTATGTCAGCAAGGGTATGCCGGACTTTTCGGATAGATTTAGCAAAGAACAGATGGGTGATATTAAGAAATTTATTCTTTATAGTGCGGAAGAGGCAGGTAATAAAAAGTAAACCGGATGCTAATGATATTATTACGAAGCGATCGATTTTAGCGCGTGTACATTATATAATAATCCGTTATGCCTCGTAAACTCGCTTAAACCCAATCCAAAGAAATCATTTCTTGGTCGAGATTGCAACCGCTGTTGTGCATTACTATCTTAATAGTAAATTCATCGAATGCAGTTTCGGTACTTTCTTTTCGTGGTGGCTGTTGCATTTTCGGGAACCCTGGCGGCGCCTGACGTTGTCGCCCAGGATGAAGTTTTTATTGATGTTGATATTGACGCGGAATTTCCTGGCGGGAAAAATGCCCTTAACGAATTTATTCGCAGCAACATAAAATACCCATTTTCGGCGCAAAAGAACGGAATAGAGGGCGGTGTCCCATGTTGAATTCGTCGTCAGCAAATCAGGGCAACTTGACATAAGTTCCGTAGAAATAATCGGAAGTGCACATCCTCTTCTAGATGAAGAAGCAATTCGTGTAGTCAGGCTATGCGTTGCACATTGGAAACCTGCTGAAAAAAATGGCAGGCCTGTTTCGCAAAAACTTGTAATTCCAATAGACTTTAAACTCGATCCAGTAAGATTTGAAGAGGTCTTGAAGAGCAACCGCCTGAAAAAATCATCAAAGACTGTAGTCATTGCTAAAACTTTTCAGTCTATCGACCCCGCCCATTGGACGTTGTTCGCTATGCGAAATCTGAGCACCGCATCGGGTAGCGTGGCAATCGGTGATACTGTTGAGGTTGTGGGGTGGTCGGATTGGGCATTCTTTATAAAGAGCCAAGGTAGGTATGGGTATGTTTCCTGGAAATCTCTGAAGATAACTCCTGAGTTGGACAGCGTGTCAAATGTCGTAGCTGTAACATCTAATGCAGCAGAGGAGAAACAGAACTATTTTTCTCCTCTGCCGCTCTCCTCTCCAATTGACAGCGCGTACTTGAAAATAAAACCAGAAGCATACCTTTCCCTAACGGCTGATAAGCGTTCGATGTATGTCGGCGATTGCTCAACTATTTCGATCGCCTTCAACGTTAGAGAAGACAACCGTGTAGCCCTACAGTTCTACAACCTGGGAATGCAACTCTCCGAAATAATTGCAAGTAACCTTTCTTTTGATAAGTGTTGGGTTGTAAATGGGAGCATCGATGAAATCAATGGCGAAGAATTAACAATTGATGGCGCCAAATACACAACATACAAAATTTATAAGGCCAGCTATTGCCCAACCGTTGCAGGATCTCTTACCGTTCCAGCGCTGAGGCTCTACATGGCGAGACGCATGCCAATGAAAACTGAGTTCCTCGATTCGCTCAACTTTTATTCAAAAAAACTCTCAATTAATATACTACCGCTACCCTTAGGTGCGACTCCTTCGCCGTACGACGGTTATCCGATTGTGGGAAAGTTCGAGATCATCGAATCGATCAGCAAAGAAAGTGTCGCGATGGGAGAAATATGCAGTTATCACTTGACCATCTTCGGGAAAGGATTAACCTTTCCCATTGAACCTCCAAAAATTGAAATGAACAATTTGATATCCCGCTTACGCGAAATCATTGACAGCGATAGTGTGGTTCACAACGAATTGACCAGTACCAAGACATTCGTCTATGAGCTGGCATTTAACAAGCAGGGTATCTACGACTTGAGTAAAGTGATATCCTTTAAATATTTGGACAGGGATTCCAAAAAAATAACAGTTCTGAAAGCATCAACGGCAATCACTGTTACGAATGAAATTGCGAATGACGACTCAAACACCCACAAGCCGTTTTACACAAAGAACAACTTCATTGCGCTTGATGCCTCGCGATCTATGGAGATTGAAGACTATCAGCCCAGCCGGTTAGCAGCCGTTAAGAAAGGGATTGAGGGATTTTTAAGGAATCGAAAGGTGTGTGACATCGGCCTGATTGCGTTTGGCGGGGATGCAAAACACCTGACCGCGTCCGATCAGGGCCAGTGCTATCCAATAGAGTCACTTAAAATGCTTAATCCGGACAACGTAAAGAATGGCACGGCAATCGGGGATGCCATCTGGCTGGCGAAACACTCATTTGCAAAGAACACGCTACCCAAACGATTGGTTATCATTGGAGATGGTGACAACACCGCAGGACATCTTACACCGAAGTTTGCCGCCGAGCTGGCAAAAAAATACAACATCAAAATATTTGCAATAGGCATCGGGACAAAAGGCCTTGTGCAGTACGGAAAAGATCAGTTCGGACGACCTAATATGATTGACAAAACGTACAGCGACACGGACTTCAAGAAAATCACTTCGATCACAGGAGGCCAATTCTACCGGGCTAAAGACCAGGATGACTTAGCACGAATCTTAGCTTTCATCTTTAAATGAGTAATACCCTATATTCCAACACCCCTGAGTTTTGAGCGGGTTGTATGTCAGCAAAGGTATGCCCGGACTTTCCGGATAGGTTTAGTAAAGAACAAATGGGTGACTTAAAAAATTTATTCTCCATGGTGCGGAAGAGGTTAGGGATAAAAAATTAGCTGGAGAAAGTGGTTGTTGTGCCATTTAAAATATTAAATGTAGGTCGTTACCTTTATTGTAAATGGAGTATAAAGCCTTATGAACAAAACAATTAAGATTTCGCAAGCAGAGGCTATTGCCGAAACACAAAACTTTATTGTTAAAGTCTATGGCTGGATGTCTCTGGCTCTGATGATCACCGGACTCGTTGCAATTTGGACTGCATCGAATGCCGCTATTATGAGCGTACTGACTGAAAGTAGATGGGTCTTCTTCGCACTCATAATTCTCGAACTTGTGCTGGTAGTTTACCTGGGGGGCTGGATAGCAAAAATGTCTTCACAGACAGCTGCTTTAATATTTATTTTGTATTCAATGGTAAACGGATTTACGCTATCAATCATTTTTTTGATTTTTACGACCGATTCCATTGCATCAACATTTTTTATTACAGCTGGAACATTTGCGGTAATGAGTATATACGGATACTTTACAAAGTCTGATCTAACCAGGCTAGGCAATATCCTTTTAATGGGTTTGACCGGATTAATTATTGCCTCCGCGGTTAACCTCCTTTATCAGGATGAAACGTTGTATTGGATAACTACTTATGCAGGTATACTCATATTCACAGGCTTGATTGCTTACGATACACAAAAAATAAAAAATTTGAACATCATTGGAAACGCGGGTACTGATGAAGATAAGAAAGAAGCAATAATTGGAGCGTTAACGTTGTATCTTGATTTTATTAATCTTTTTCTCAAGTTGTTAAGGATATTTGGACGAAGAAAATAAGGCCGATCTACAGTCCCCCAATCATCACTCCTCAACTAGGGATACAATACATAGATAGCAATACCAGCGGCAGACCCAAAGGCACATCCTGGAAATCAGTTTAAGATAAAACCTATCTTTTCGTGCCTGATAGCGGACTAAGCTGACAGCTACAACGATCAGGACCGTCACTAATCCTATTACTAGCAAGTTGAAATCTCCTTCATATTGCATTAAAATAAAAAGTACGCTTATCACAAGGGTAGACAAGCCTTGTGAAGCTCCAATTGAGCCAAGAATTCTCATGATAGAAATATTGGTGTAAGAAATCCTTTTGAACATGTTTCTTAACTCCACATTGTTCATCAGGAAGAAACCCAGGACATAATAAAACATACACAAGAGTGTTAACAATATAAACAACATTTGATCTACCCCAGCGATATTCGTTGAAATCTTCAAGAGAAGGAAGAATGCAATTAAAATAACCAGGACTTTTTCAAATCGTTTCATGGATAACTGGGTTTATCGTAAATATAGATATTAGTGGTATTCGTCCTAGTGAAGGAAATGCATTCTCACTGTTTGTTCAACGGCGCTTAAAGGTTAAGGCGACTAACATAAACTTAGGAAAAACCACCGCCAACATCAGCGTATTACATTGCTTATGTCCATCATAAATTCGTAGTTTTAGTTGGATAACCCCAGGCACGATGGATGAACCGAACATCAGTCGCAGACAAATGATCAAGATGAGTTCAGTGGCTGCCCTGTCGACCGTGGCATCTCCGGCGCTGGCCGTTCCCAAAAATGATGTGACTCATTCTCAAGACAGCAAAATTGAGCTGTCGAAAAACGAAATCTGTTTTACCAACGCAGTGGACCTCGCTGCATTACTCCGTAAAAAGAAAATATCTGCGCGCGAAGTCATGCAAGCGCACCTCCAACAGATCAAGAACGTAAATCCTAAAGTCAACGCCATGGTTACCATGGTGCCAGAAGATCAACTGATGGCCGAGGCATTGGCAGCAGATGAAGCGATCGCGAAAGGAAATGTAACAGGACCGTTGCACGGTTTGCCGATCGCGGTTAAAGATCTCATGGAAACAAAGGGCATACGAACGACCCATGGATCTCCATTGTATAAGGACCTTATTCCATCGCAGGATTCACTCATCGTGGAGCGTGAGAAAAAAGCCGGTGCGATCGTCATTGGAAAAAGTAATGTGCCGGAATTAGGTCTAGGTTCGCAGACATTTAATCCAATTTTCGGACCCACGTTTAATCCGTATGACGTTACAAAAACTTGTGGTGGCAGTACGGGCGGTGGTGCAGTAGCCCTGGCGTGCGGCATGACTCCGCTTGCGGATGGTAGCGACATGGGAGGTTCGCTGCGTAACCCGGGAAGCTTTTGTAATGTGGTGGGAATTCGTACATCACCTGGAAGAGTTCCTCTTCCCAATTCAAAACTGGCGTGGCAGGTACTGTCAGTGCAGGGACCAATGGCACGAACGGTTTCGGATTGTGCTTTTTTGCTTAGCGTACAGGCCGGACCCGATAGTCGATCACCGATATCGATAATGGAAAGTCCTCGACAATTTTCGAAACCACTCGAACGCGATTTTAAAGGTGTGAAAGTCGCGTTCATAAAAGATCTCGGTCTTCCCTGGGAAAAAGAAGTAAAGGATGCCATTGACTCACAACGAAAGGTTTTTGAAGCGATCGGATGTATTGTGGAAGAGAATGAACCCGACATGACCGATGCCAATGAGTGCTTTGTAAATTTTCGCCATTGGCAAAATGAAGTACAGTATGGCGATTTACTGGAAGCGAAGGCCGATCAAATGAACGAGTATACTAAGTGGCATATCGCCGAGGCGAAAAAATTAACGGGTCCTTACCTCTCGCGACTTGAAGCCCGGCGGTCGGCTTTGTATAGACGCATGCAACAGTTCCTGGAAAAATATGAATTCCTTATAATGCCGGTTAGCCAGGTTTTACCCTTCGATGTGCACACGCCTTATCCAACGGAAATAGCAGGTGTAAAAATGTTGACGTACATCGATTGGATGCGATCATCATATTACATTTCCGTGGTAGGCAATCCTGCGTTATCAGTTCCGTGTGCATTTTCAAAAATCGGGCTTCCGATCGGTATTCAAATCGTGGGCAGACACAACGCGGACCTTAGTGTTTTACAAATGGGATTTGCTTTTGAGCAAGCCACACACATAGGCAAGACGCGGCCAACAATCATCGGGTAACATTGAATGGATCGTTAACGCAAAGGAAGGTTAGTTGATACTTTTCGAACAATTAGCTTGATAAAACCAACTGACAAACTTCATTCGTGATACACACGTTGGTTGAAATGAATATGAATAATCTGATCGTAATCTTTTCTCTCTCCATTTATTCAATTGCACTGACTGCACAACAGCCAGTGCCACTTAAGCCACGAATCTTAGTCAGTACCGATATCGGTGGCACAGATCCTGACGACAATCAATCGATGGCTCATCTGCTCATGTATAGTGACAGGTTTATAATCGAAGGACTCGTTTCCTCGCCTTCCTATGGAGATGGTAGCAAATCGGAAATTTTACTTATGATCGATCTTTATGAGAACGATTTACCAAAACTGAAAAAGCATCAAACAGGCTTTCCTTCACCTGATTATTTGCGGTCCGCAACTAAACAAGGACGGCGTGGCGCAGCTCCCTACATCGGATATTCTGGTTCTTCAGAAGGTTCGGATTGGCTTATCAAATGTGCTAAAGAGGAAAATTCGCAACCCCTTTGGATTTTGGTTTGGGGCGGGCTGGATGATTTAGCTCAGGCATTACATGATGCACCTGAAATTCAAAGTAGAGTACGCGTGTATTGGATTGGTGGTCCCAATAAAAAATGGAGCGTAAACAGTTATGCATATATCGCAGAGAATTTTCCAACTCTTTGGTTTATCGAAGTTAATTCATCGTACTACGGCTTCTTTTCAAACACTAATGCTCCCGATAGCATAGCGAGTTCAGATTATTTCAACAAATACATTAAAGCTTCCGGGCATTTAGGAAAAGATTTTAAGAATTACTACAACGGTAATGTAAAAATGGGTGATACCCCATCGCTTCTCTACATGATGGACGGAGACCCGAACAACCCATGGCGGGAAAGTTGGGGTGGTAGTTTTGAGAAGTTAAGTTATAGTCCCAGGGTAGTGTTTAATCGCATAACAAGCACAGCGGACACCGTTGCGTTTTGTACTGTCGTTGACTTCCGCCTTAAAGGACCTGAAATAAATAAACCAGTAGGCTCGGTCTGTTTCTGGATGGAAATTCCTTACAAAAATTCAGTTCAAAAAATGGCCGGGCTACTATCTTGGCAATGGAGAATATGCCATTAAGTACGCACCCAAGCAGGCTGAGATCTTAAGCTATCGATTCACTTCTGATATCCCGAATTTAGCTTTCGAAGAGGGAAAGTTAGTCGTCGATAATCTGTGGCCTGGAAAGAAGCATACAACTGATTATAAGTTGGGCGCAAATTGGTACACCGACAAAACCGACGCAAAATTGTACGACGGAAAACTCCAGGGAGGAAAAACAATCTCAAAATGGAGAAATGATATTTTATTAGATTGGGCCAAGCGTTGGGATTGGCTGAGATAAAATGAAAAATAGCCCAATGAAAGGAAGCATAAACTATCTTCGTGTGATGTAAATTAATCAAGGCCCTCATGCAAAAGAGATCTTTCTTCAATCCTGTCATCAACGACACAGCTACATTTATTGAAACGTCGGCCGAAACAGGTGGGAAGTATTCACTAATAGACATAGAGTTATATAAAAGCGATGGCCCGCCTTTACATTACCACAACGCTTTTTCAGAAAAATTTGAAGTCACTGACGGCACGTTATACCTCCAGGTAGGAAAGAAGAAAATGACATTGATAAAAGGCGAATCGACATTAGTTCCGCGAGGGATGCCTCACAAGTTTTATAACCCGACAAACGAATTGGTAAAGTTCAAATTGACGTTCGAGCCAGGCCATGTCGGTATGGAGAACTTCATCAGAATTATTTACAGCCTGGCGGCAGATGGATTGACGGAAAAGAACGGTGTACCAAAAAAATTCGCACATCTGGCTACCATATTGGTAATGTCGGATACCAATGCAAGCGGCCTTCTTACGCTTCTTTCTCCGATCGTACGATTGGTTGCAAAAAAGGCCAAGAAGGACGGAACTGAAAAATGGTTGCTAGAAAAATATTGTCAGTAGATTCAAGGCCAGGTACCAAGGTACCTAGGCAGCTGAGTTGCTAGCATCTAAGCGCTCCAGAACTTTTCTTCGATCGGCTGCATCCAATAAGACGATGAGAAAAATATACGCACTTATTCTTACGATTACTCCCTTGATTTGGTCGGCCTGCTCAACAGAAGAGAAGAAAATCGAATATGGCTCCAACCATGGAAAATACCTGACCATATTTGACACCCAGATCTACTATGAAGAGTATGGTGCAGGGCCCCCGTTAATACTTCTCCAGGGAGGCATGGGCGGCATCTACAATTTTGCAAAGTGTATACCGGAGCTTTCCAAACATTATCGCATCATCGCTCCCGATACGCCGGGTCAAGGTCGATCCGAGCTGGCGGACAGCATGAGCTATCCACTGATGGCTGAATATATTTCAAAGATGATTGATATCCTGGAATTGGACAGCGCTTACGTGATGGGCTGGAGTGATGGAGGAAACGCGGGGTTGATTTTAGGATACAACAGGCCAGACAAAATAAAGAAGGTTGTTGCTGCCGGAGCAAACTATAAACTCAGTGGTTATCCTTCGATATTAAATGACACATCGGATTGGGAAAAGGAGTTTAGAAGCAAAGAATTCGAAATAGAAAATAAAGACTACATTAAAGAATATCTGAGTCTCTATCCGAGCCCACGCGACTGGAGAAAACTTATCATTGATTTGAACAAGATGTGGCATCAGGAAATATATTTTTCTCCTGAGGTTTTAGAAGGTCTCAAAATTCCCGTTATGATCGTGCTTGGCGACCGTGACGCAGTGACATTGGAGCACGGAATAGAAATGCATCGATTAGTCAAAGGAAGTCAGCTTTGCATCTTGCCAAATACTTCACATGCCGTCTTCGATGAAAAACCAGAGTTGATCAATGAGATAGCAATTGGCTTTTTTACAAAGTAAAGTCACTTGATATTATCTGTACTGCCTACACCTTAACATTGTAAGTGGGTAGCAATTTTGTAATTTAGGTTTTGACGCATCGGCCTGGAGTGACACGTGGCCGGCGAACTCAACTGATATCCAATCCCAACCTAAATGCAACGAAGAACCTTCATAAAAAAATCATCCTTCACAGCCTTGAGCATTGGGTTTCTGGGCTCCATTCATTGGAGTGGTAAGTCTATTGCTGCTGACAAAACCCTTAAGGTCAACGGCCAACGCATTGAAAGTCGCATTATGGAGTTAGCCAAATTTGGACGCGATGAAGATGGACACGGTTATCGCGTTGCGTTCACTAAAGGAGATATAGAAGGACGCGCATGGTTCATGGACCTAATGAAGAACGCGGGGCTTGAAGTAAACATTGATGCAGGTGGCAATATCGTCGGCAAACGAAAGGGGAAGAATCAATCCTTAAAACCCATAGCATTCGGTTCGCACATAGATATGGTGCCTGACGGCGGCAATTACGACGGCACGTTGGGTTCCATTAGTGCCTTGGAAGTGATTGAAATGTTGAATGAAAATAAAATAACCACAGACCATCCATTAGAAGTAATCATTTTTGGCAACGAAGAGGGCGGTACCATTGGCAGCAAGGCGTTGGCAGGTCTGCTTACTGCAGAGGGACTAAAGAATAAAAGTCAGAGTGGGCTAACGATGGCGGAAGGTATCAAAGCGATTGGAGGCGATCCGGATAACATTCAATCTTGTCTGAGAAAAAAAGGAGATCTCCACGCATTTCTTGAATTGCACATTGAACAGGGTGGCATTTTGGAAAACGAAAACCTTCAGATCGGTGTGGTCGAAGGTATTGTTGGAATGATGGACTGGGATGTGATGATCGAAGGGTTTGCCAATCACGCAGGGTCTACACCCATGAATATGCGTAAGGATGCGTTGCTCGCTGCATCGAAGTTGGTTGTCGCGGTAAACGAAGTCATCAACAGCGTTCCAGGTAAACAGGTAGGCACCGTAGGCAAGATTGCATCGTTGCCTGGTGCGAGCAATGTAATTCCCGGTAAGGTGACATTGAGTTTGGAGATTCGGGACTTGTCGATCGAAAAAGTTGACACGTTATTCAACGAAATTCAAAAGCGTGCTGCAACGATCGCGTCTGATTCAAAAGTCAACATTACTTTTCAACCACAGTTTACGATCAAACCAGCACTGGCGAATAAGCCACTTCTGGAAAAAATCAACTCGTCTGCGAAAGGTTTAGGCTTCACTACGAAGTTCATGCAAAGTGGAGCTATCCATGATTCCCAGAACATGTCCTTGATAGCACCCATGGCAATGATCTTTGTGCCGAGTGTAGGAGGTATTAGTCATTCACCCAAAGAATTCACAAAGGCCGTGGACATGACCAATGGGGCTAATGTGTTATTCCAGGCGATACTTAGTGTTGACAAGGGGTAAGATTGACAAGTGGTTGTTGCTGAATTATGTTAGTGAGCACGTGTACATTAGCATTATGATTTCCCTGACTGTCCAATGCGCAAATTCTTCAAATACATATATCACAATATTATTTGCTTTATCCTGCTGAACGTCAGGGTTGACCTGTTGCTTCAGTCTCGAGGTAAAAACAAACGCCTTATCATTATGTATCACGGCGTAAGAGTAGGGAACAAACGCATAAATGGCCGGCACATCACGGCATGGCATTTCGAAAAACAACTGGAATACTTCAAGGAGAATTTTGCGATAGTTTCGCTTCATGAGCTCTGCGCAATGAAAGCACAGGGTATTACACCGGACCGGCGAACGATCGCGCTCACATTTGATGATGGCTTTCTAAACAATTTGACGGTGGCCCTTCCACTTCTTGAGAAGTATAACATACCAGCAACATTTTTTCTTTGTACTGCCGGAATCACAGATCCCCGATATGCACACCCCACGGACAGGGTAGACATGATTCGAATGGCCTCGGCCTCTTCATTAATTCAAATTGGCGACGAAAGCTTCTATCGTTACGGTCACGTCGTGGTAGGCCAAAAAAGCGAAAAGCATGCCTATCATTATATCATCAATAAGCTGTCCTATCCGGATTGGTTAAGAATGAATGATAGCCTCGCTGCGCAGTTGGATGAAAAAATTGTGGCGCAACATAGTGAGGTTTATCACCTCGTGAGTGACCAGGATGTAAAGGATCTCGCCCATAGTAAACTTGTGCGCCTCGGTTCGCATGGTCATCAGCACGTTAATTTCCTTACGCTCTCCCGTGAGGAAAGTCAATTTCAACTGCTAGCGTCAAAGAACGTGCTTGAGGGTTATTCAAGACCCGTCGATGTAATAGCCTTTCCGTATGGGTATTTCAACTCCACCTTGATTACATTAGCTAAAGAGGCGGGCTATCGGTATTTAATTGCTGGCGGTCATGTTGATCCTCCGTATGATAGAGACGTTTTTCCAAGGATTGGAGTACTCGATGGAGCTGGGTTTTCATATACGATGCTGATGATCAGCAATGGATTCAGACGCTTTGGCTTTTAGAAAAAATCCGCGTCACAGTATTCGAAGGAAGCATCAGCCATCGAAACTTTTTCAGATTGCAGCGGAAGGAAGCCAATTGGAAAAGCATCTCTTGGAGTTAATGTCTTTTTGAGGACCTCATAAAGTAAAGAATATTTGCTGGTCATAAAGATCACATCCCTACACCCTAAGCGTGACGCAATTGACGTTAACCGCTGTATAAACCCGGCCGCATTGTTTTCGTTGAGTCCCTGTACGGCTCCGATTTTTAATTTTCCATCGACCTTTATCCATGCCTTTACTTTGTCTATAGTGATTAAATGCGTTGCGTTGTACTTTTTGTACAGACAGAATGTATCATCGCGAATCACCCCGTCCGAGATTTTTTCTCCAAAAAACGAGGCGTCTGGATGCTCAACACTCAACAGTCCATTTAGTAACATGTTGTAAATGGAAAAAAGACCAGGTGTTCTGTAAAGAAGTCGGGAGTAACTAAAATTAGCAGCTTTGATTGTGAACACCTGCAACTGGTCTGGCAGAAACTGCCATTTCAGTTTCATAAATCCAGGATACGAGTCCTGGTTGGGAAACCCGAACACGAGCTGGATGCGTTGTTCCGCAGCAAGAGCATAGGTCTTTAGCGCAAGATTCTGAAACAGTCCTTTTTTTCGATGCTGAGGATGGGTCATTGTGTCGGCGGATTGTGCTGCGATAACTTTTTTTCCATTCAGTTGAAAGAAGCAGGGAATAACTCCATAAAAAGCGACAGCCAGACCTTCTGAAGTATAAGCAATGAAACCGATAAACTCCGGACCGACCGATCGGGTGTCGTATTTTTTGAGGAGGAATTTGTAAGAGACCTTTTGATGAAATGCCGCTTTGTACAAGGGAACGAGATGGCGAATGGTTTCGGCCGATAATTTTTCGATGCGGTAGTCCACAGGAACAAGTTACAATAGATAGTCGATAGTTTGATGGTTGGATGGTCGATAGTCCATGGTCCATAGTTTGAAATAAGAAGAGTCCAGGTCAACGAATTTGACCAAGGCCAAATGAGTATCTTTGCTGATAACAACGAAAATTTTAAAGCACCCTTACCTGGTATGAATCGGCCAACAAATAATAATTTCAAATGGCTAAAATAAAAACAATACCAACCTCCACAAACGTCGAGGATTTTATCAATAGTGTTAAGGATGAACAAAAACGTAAAGACAGTTTTGAGCTTTTGGAGATAATGAAAAAAGCATCTGGAGAAGAGCCAGTATTATGGGGCAGCTCAATCATCGGTTTTGGTAATAAAAAATACAAAAGCCCCGCAACTGGTAGGGAAGTTGATTGGGTTCGGATAGGTTTCTCTCCCCGTAAAGCAAATTTATCCTTGTACGTTAGCTTAGATATTAAGGAGCATGCTGCTGCTCTTAAGAAGCTCGGTAAGCATAAGACGGGCGTTGGTTGTCTCTACATAAATAAGTTGGAGGAGATCGATCTGAAAGTTCTAAAGGGAATCATAGATGCATCGTTAAATAAAAAGTAGAATCTGCATGAATAATTCATCGAGGCCCTAAGTGCTTACGCGATTGAAGCAGTTTCTACCGAACCACTACTCCATTATTTTTAAGAATATTGTGAAAGAAAACAATGTGGTAGGGCAATGCGTTTTGCCAGTACTCCCACGTATGACCACCTGGTCTTTCGGTATAATCATGAGGAGTGTTATTGTATACCAAACGGCGGTGTAATTCCCTGTTTATCTCAATCAAAAAATCATCCACACCACAATCGATCATGATTGGTAAGCCATTCTTTTTGATGGCATCAACCATATTAACAATAGAGTTATTGACAAACACCTCACTTGATGGATCAGCGGTGCCCAACAATTTTTGAAAGCGGTCTTTGAGCGACTTCGAAAAATCTTCATTGATACGAAATTTCGTATAGTTCATATCCATAGCGCCGCTCATGGTGCCAGCTGCGCAAAACATTTCGGGGTGCCGCGTGGACAGATACATCGCACCGTGTCCGCCCATCGAAAGCCCGGTTATTACCCGTCCTTTATTATTTTTCACCGTCCGATATGTGTTATCGATTTTTGGAATAACCTCCTTGATTATATGTGTTTCAAATTTATTGGCTGGATCGAACGGACTATCCAGATACCACCCAAAAGTTTCTCCCTCTGGCATTACAATGATTAGGTTGAATTGGTCCGCCAGATTTTGTAGTAACATTTTATCCGGGGTCCGTGTCAACCAGTCCCGATAATGTCCCCCACCGCCGTGCAATAAATACAATACCGGGTAAGATGCCTTACTAGTTGCGTACGAGGCTGGCAATACGACTGCTGCTTTGTAGGTCTTATTCATCGCAGCGCTTGCTACGTCGAGGCTATCAACCTTGGCAGCACTTGAATTGAATTGTGCCGAGATTAAAACCAAAAGAATGAAAGGGCGGAGCATTTTATTCAGAAACATAACACGAAAGTTTGATCAAACAAGATAATGCCATAAAGGGAGATGATGCTAATGAGTGCCAAAAACTTTCTCTTGCACTTCGATAGGCACAGGTGTATTGCAGGTCAATGTCGAACGCCCAATGTCCAATGTCCAATTTGAGTATGAATCGCACTTGGTTTTGAAATCTTGCCTTTCTATCGACATTGGGAGTTGGACATTGGACATTGGAAATTGGACATTCAAGACCGCTCGAAGCATGTTTTTCAATCATTTTAATGAATCTCCAGCGCGGCCAGATCTCATACTCTCAAACTTGGCAATCCTATACCGGCAGCATCAAAGCCTCCGTCGACTGCAAGGATCTGTCCGTTAATATAAGTCGCTGCAGGGCTGCATAAAAAATAAACAGCTTCCGCAATCTCCTCAGGAGTACCATAGCGTGCGAACGGTATGGTGTCTTTGTAGGACAACCTGATGTCGGCCGTATGGACAAGTTTGGCCATCTCTGTTTCCACAGGGCCGGGCGCAATGGCATTAACTCTTACTCCCTTGTTGCCATACTCGACAGCTTGTTGTTTGGTCAGATGCATTATGGCAGCCTTGCTTGTACCATAGGCCATCCGTAACGTACTCGCCCGTACTGCCGAAATACTTGCGATATTCACGATGGCGCCCTTTGCATTTAACAGCGCGGGCAAACACGCCTGACTGCAAAGAAAAGTGCCATTCAAATTGGTTTCCATCACAGCGGTCCAGTCTTCAAAAGTTATTTGTTCCGCTGGTTTGAAAATGGCAATGCCCGCATTGTTGACTAAGGTGTGAACAGCAGGAAACTCGGCGACTATCTTTTGAAAAGTGTCCTGCACCTGCTGCCGAACGGAAACGTCGCACAGAAAAAAGGAATATCGCGGTTGACCGGCCAGATTTGTTTTACACGATTCCAAACCTGGCTTATCGCGATCTATAATGACCACATGGTAGTTTTCTGCGTGAAATCGTTGGGCAGTTGCCAAACCGATACCTCGTGCAGCACCGGTTACTACAGCAACTTGGAGAGAAGATTCAGATGCCATAAATTGAGGAAATTGTTCGTTGAGGAATTAAAGGTAATCAAGAGGACAGGAAATTACGTCGATCAGATCAAATGAGCATTTTCACTGAGATATTAAATAAGGCGACCCAGCGTGAAGCTCATGTTGCACGGAAGCCTCTACCCATTTCAAACCCCCATTAAATCAGTAACAAAAATCAATCTACATGGAAAACGACAAACCAAACACGACAAATATCTATTTCATAGCAATGGCTGCTTTTTGGTTCATATTCGGCATGGTAACGACTTTTTATCCGCCACTTATGAATATGTTTCAAACAGAAACCGGAATCAGTGCAGTAACAACTTATTCTGACCACATATGGCGCCATGACGGTTTTGATATCATTGCAATCAGTGTGTTGCTTTTTGCGCTTTCCCGCGAAACTGTAAGCCGTAACATGTTAAGGGCAGCTGCTGTTGTGGCATTGCTGGTAACAACTGCGATCTTATCCTCACTTCTAACAACTCCATATTGGAATATGTTATTCCTTGTTCCCGGACTGAGCTGTTTCGCATTTGCTGTATGGGGCTTTATGCTCGCTGCAAAGGCCAGGTCATAGGCAAGGGAACAAAATAAGCCGCTAAAAACAATACCTTCAGTTCATTTGATTTAGCACGTTGTATATGTGGACTAACGTTGACGATAGCGTTGTAAAAAAATTCACCGGTGTCTTAAAGGATATCCTTGAACTGGAATTGAAAGCTGGAAACAAGATCGTAGAAACCTATGATGCAAAGGATGGAGCATTCCCAATGCCTAATGCCATCATGATCTTTCTTGAAAAGCCCTTCAAAACGCCAATAGAAAAAGATTTGGATAAAATTGAATATAGGGACCTCAATGATCCTCACTACTGGAAAGCAGAGTATTTCGATAAAGAGAATCTGCAGTTCCTGTGCTGCAAGTTTGATTGGCCTTAAGCCGAGTTCTTTATCATTTTCTCTTTTCTCTTTCGAATCCGTCATCCTGAGCTGTGCTCTGCAAGCGATGTTAATGAATGTGCATGTTTCGTAGAACAGCAACCCTCGAATTTACCGTGCTGCGAAGGATCCCATTATCAATCTATACTAGTGCAGAAACAAATTAATTTTGCATCGCTGTTGATCGTGACCGTTCATCCATTTGATGATTAATGCAGGTCACAAAGGCCACGAAGGCCACAATGCATTTCTCTTTGTGATCTCCCGATAGCTATCGGGAGTGCAAACTTGGTGCCGATCGTGACCCTGCATTTTATTTCGCGAGGCTACTCGAAATGCATACTGCAAAATCTCCTTGATTGAACACTAGTGAGCACGTCTTTTAACATTTTTTCCGTGACCCACGGTGTCTAACTCAGGATGACGGATTCGAGTGTGTCTCAAACAACTTCAAGACTCTCCCCAAGTCCACATTCCCCCCCGACAATATCATCCCAACTCTCTTCCCCGCAAACTTATCCTTTGCCTTAAGCACGGCTGCCAGTGGAACAGCAGCAGATGGTTCAACGATGAGTTTCATTCTATCCCAAATGAGTCGCATTGCCGCGATGATCTCCTGATCAGTTACCGTAATAACATCACTCACGTATTGATGGATGATTGGAAAGGTTTTGTCACCAAGCGATGTAAGCAGTCCGTCGGCAATAGAGTTTGATTGTGAGGGTTCGATCTTGCCGCTTCGCATCGACCGATAAGTATCATCGGCTCCGACGGGTTCAGCAGCAATGACTTTAGTACCCTTTGAAAAATACTGAGTTGCTAAGGCCGTACCACTCAGCAATCCGCCGCCGCCTACCGGAGCGATAATAGTGTCGATATCCTTTTGCTGCTCATACAACTCTTTAGCTGATGTTGCTTGTCCTGCAATAACCGCGTAGTTGTTGAACGGATGAATTACAGCAGCGCCTGTCTTTTTTACAACCTCCTCCAGCATTGCTTCGCGTGCCTGAATCGTGGGCTCGCATTCGAATATCTCGCCACCGAGACCGAGCACTCCGCGTTTTTTGATTTCAGGTGATGTCTTGGGCATAACTATGTAAGACTTGACCCCTTTCATCGTCGCGGCACGCGCGAGAGCTTGCGCATGATTTCCGGAACTGTGAGTTGCTACTCCATTTTTCAGCTCTTTGTCTGAAAGAGAAAGCACTGCGTTCATTGCGCCACGCGCCTTGAACGCGCCGATCTTTTGAAAATTCTCACACTTGAAAAATATCTTACAGCCTGCGAGTTCATCGATCCCATTCGATGTCATCACGGGGGTTAAATGAATGTACGGCTTGATCCGCGCGTGTGCTTCTTCGATTATTTTTTTGTCCGGCAGCATGTTGAAGGGAGTAAAGACAAAGGAAATAATTTTTACGATGTTATGTCCACAATCAGAGCGGAGAATTTGGGGTGGCTTATTCGTTCTGACATTGCACCTTCGAAACCCCTAAATCCCCTTAAGGGGACTTAAATACCGTTGCTAAACATATTCCTCATTGATCATTAATTGGACATTGGGCGTTCGACATTAACCTGCGCTGTGGGCAGACTTATTGATAGGTAATAGATGTCGGTATTGAATGTCCAATGTCCAATTTCCAACGCCGAATATCGATAGGCTAGAAAAGGTTACTTCGAAGCCATTTTATTATTGCGATAGATCTCCTTGCCCTTATCATTCCACTCCGCTTTGATATAAGGCTTGATGGATTCGTCAAACGGCTCCTTTGGATAGGCAATTATCTTTTTTCTTTTTCCATTGGAATAGTACTCAGTCCAGTCCCCGACTTTTTCATTCCATTGATATTCGCCATGCACTGCAACCTGACCGTTTTCGTGGAAGTAGTAGTAGTATCCTTCTTTTTCACCGTATTCGATTGGTGTCATTTCCTTCATCTTTTTACGCTGCTGTGGATCCCAATACGTCACTAGTGATTCTTTAGGCCATCCATGGTAATAACGGTCTTTATCCACGAGCGAACTGTCAGGCTTATATTTCGTCCAACGGCCGTGTCGTGTCCCTTTGTAAAATATTCCCTTCTCTAATAAAACGTCTCCCTGTTTCTTTTCATAAGGACCGTGCAACAACACTCCTTTTGTAGGGTCGAACGTCGTAGTCTTTCTGATCTCGCGCCTGGTGAAATCATACCAATAAATATCCCGCACAAAGAAGGTGGGCTTTTCGGATTTCTTCAGGTAATAAAAAAGTTCGTACGTTACCCGGTCGCCAGCTCCTTTTCTTGTAAATCCTTTTTTAGTCTTGATCCCGTAGTAGACTTTCTTTTTGACCTTCTTCTTTTTTGTATTAACAGGTTCCTCCTCTTTTTGAAAATCGAGATTTACGGGAGTATCGATGGTGAATGACTGATCTGCTGGCTCGTCCTGGCCCCGGACCATCACCGAACAGGCGAGGAACAAAAGCGTACCTATGGGAGCAGCAAATTTCATATAAGCTCTAACGGGAGGATTTCATTGGTATTGTAAAAATAATAAACCCCTCCGGTTTAGAAAACCAGAGGGGCCACAACTAAATCCCCTCGAAGGGACTTTAATACTACGTATTATTTCCCCTGGTTCCCCGCTGAGCGTCTCGCGCAAGCGGGAAGTGGGCAAAGGGGTTGATCAGGAGACGAATTCTACACTCCGTTTGATAAAATTCGTGAGATCTGCTCCCGTAAGCATATTTTGAGATAACAAAGCAAGGTCATAGGTCTGCTTAGCCAGCCTTATCTTCTGATCTTCGGTTTCCGCCTTCAACAGCTTTTGAACAATACCGTGATTGCCATTCACCGATACGTTATAGTTGTCGGGCATAGTCCCCATGAATGAGTATCCGCCGCCACCAAGTTTCGCCATGTCCTTCATACGCCTCATGAACTCACTCATGGTAATTACCACGGGAAGCTCATCCGGAGACAACGACTCCACGGCAACAGTCATGTTCTTGTTCGCGATAGCCTTTTCAAAGATGGCCTTCACCTGGTCCTGTTCGTCCTTGGATAAAACACTTTCCAGTTTTTCATCCTTATCGATGAGCTTATCGGCTATTTCGCTGTCCACTCTTTTGATCTGTACTTTTTCCAGCTTTTGTTCTAGAGTGTTTATGAAGTGATTGTCAAGTACGCCATCCATAACCAGCACGTCGTATGATTTAGCTTTTGCTGCCTGGACAAAGCTGTCTTGCTTACCTGCATCATTGGCGTAGAGGTAAACCACATGACCTTCCTTATCCGTCTGAGTGGGCTTTACTTTTTCTTTATATTCCTCGAAAGTGAAGTACTGCTTTTCAGTGTTCTTAAGCAGTGTAAAGTCTTTTGCGCGATCATAGAATTTTTCGTCGCTTATACAACCATACTTTACAAAGACGTGAACGTCATCCCACTTCTTTTCGAAATCGCTGCGGTCTTTCTTGAATAATTCCGAAAGCTTATCAGCAACTTTTTTAGTGATGTGCTGACTGATCTTTTTCACGCTCGCATCGCTCTGCAGGTAGCTTCGTGAAACGTTTAATGGAATATCCGGTGAATCCATGATACCGTGAAGCATCATAAGAAAATCCGGAACCACATCCTTTACTTCGTCAGTAATAAAAACCTGGCGTGAATAGAGTTGTATTTTATTCTTCTGAAGTTCGAAATCGTTCTTGACCTTAGGAAAATAAAGAATGCCTGTGAGATTGAATGGATAGTCAACATTTAGATGGATCCAGAACAATGGATCTTCCGTGAACGGGTAAAGCTCCTTATAGAACTTGATGTAATCTTCATCCTTCAAATCAGAAGGTGACTTTGTCCAGAGCGGAGAAGGATTGTTGATGATCCTGTCGACGGTTACCGTGTTGTATTTTGGCTTGCCTTCAGCATCAACACCATCCTCGACACTTTCTTCTTTTGTACCGAACTTGATCTCAACGGGCAGGAATTTACAGTACTTCTCGAGTATGCCTTTTATCCTCCACTCATCAAGGAATTCTTCAGAATCCGAATTGATGTGAAGTATCACGTCAGTTCCGCGTGTTTCTTTTGTTGCCGCAGAAAGCTGGAATTCTGTCGATCCATCGCAGGTCCATCGCGCTGCTTCATTTTCCGAAGCCTTGAATGAGCGTGACAGGATCTCGACGTTATCCGACACCATAAACGCAGAATAGAATCCCAAACCAAATTTTCCAATGATATCTTTTGCATCGGCTTTGTCCTTGAATTTTTCAACGAACTCCGCTGCACCGGAGAAGGCGATCTGGTTGATGTATTTTTTTATTTCTTCACCCGTCATTCCGATCCCTTTGTCGCTAACGGTGATTGTCTTCTTTTCCTTATCGAAACTAACTTCGATCGTCAGGTTGCCCGCCTCACCCGTAAATTCTCCAAGTGATGTGAGCTTCTTCAGCTTTTGGGTTGCATCCACCGCGTTGCTTACAAGCTCCCGCAGGAAGATCTCATGGTCGGAATAGAGAAATTTTTTGATGATGGGAAAAATGTTCTCCGTATGAATTGAAATGGTACCCTTTTCTTGTACTTCTGCCATATTGCTTGCTTTTTTCTATTAAAATCTAATTGCGGACCTCGTCCGCCGAGGCCCCGCCTCGGGGGCGAAGGAGGACAAAATTTGTTCCATTAACTCGTCTGCTGCCAGGTTGTCACCATCCCTAAGGGCCCCACAGTCTGTCGACCCAGGCCTTTCTATCGGATGCGATCGGAATCGCGGACCAATTTCTCGTCGCGACGGATAAAACGATTTGCGAGAAGGTTACAGATCACGGCAATAAAAGGAAGCCACATACCAAGTCCGTACTGACCCTTAGTTCCCTCCACACCTTTCATTAACTGGTTCGAGAAAACGAATGCGCTTACCAGCACGCCCACAAGAAACAGAGAGTTTAGCGCCCCCAGTTTCACTTGCGTAATTCGGTTCTTGAATTTTAGGATCTCCGTGAGTGCAATGGTGGCGGCCGCAATGGCCAGGATAGCAGTTAGAGAATAAGGATTATACTGGTACACTCCGTCGTTCAAATAATAAAAGGATGTCAGGACTCTTGCCTCCCCGTTGACCTCTACTGACCAAATGGGAACAACGAGGCTCACCAGCAGAGCCAATATCGCGATCACCAGAAATAGCGTTTGAATTCTTTGCCACATAAGCGTGTTGCTTTAACTTGCCGGCAAAGTAAATAAAAATAATTGGTCGGATATTAGATGATCTGACATCCCGAATGACTGCCTACATAGTCGACATTCTCAGAACACCAATTGGAAAGTTCGGTGGGTCTCTCGCTTCCGTGAGGCCCGATGATCTCGCTTGCCTTGTGATTAAGAATTTACTCGGGCGCAATAAAGCTGTTGATCCTCGCCTCATCGAGGATGTTGTTTTTGGCGCGGCGAACCAGTCTGGAGAAGACAACCGAAACGTTGCCCGGATGGCCGCGTTACTTGCAGGCCTTCCAGTTGAGGTTGGTGGCGTTACCGTGAACCGGCTGTGTGCGTCAGGGCTTCAGGCCATTATGGATTCGGCACGGGGAGTGATGTTGGGACAAGGTGATGCTTATATCGCCGGCGGAGTTGAAAGCATGAGCCGTGCACCGTTTGTGATGGCCAAAAGTGAGGAAGCATTTTCGCGCAAAGTTGAGATCTATGATACTACTTTGGGTTGGCGGTTCATAAACTCAAAGCTATCGGCATTGTACTATCCATATTCTATGGGAGAAACGGCCGAAAACGTGGCGGACAAATGGAACATTTCACGTGAAGCACAGGATGAATTTGCTTTTCACTCGAGTCAAAAATATTTCAGGGCCTCCGATGCGGGAAAATTTGCAAACGAACTTATTAGCGTTCCAGTTGCTACTTCAAAGGGTGAGATAAATCAATTTGATAAGGATGAACATCCTCGAATTACCACCCTGGAAAAGCTGGCGACCTTAAAGCCTGCATTCCAAGCCAGCGGGTCTGTCACTGCCGGCAACTCTTCAGGTATAAACGATGGCGCGGCGGCATCTCTTGTTGTCAGTGAAGACTTGTTAAAGAAGCTCTCACTGAAACCACTTGTTAGAATTGTATCAATGGCAATTGCGGGTGTCGACCCTGCGCACATGGGAATTGGGCCCGTACCCGCCACCCGAAAGGCGTTAAGCAGGGCGGGGCTTAGCGTTGGTGATATCGGTTTGGTGGAGCTTAATGAAGCATTTGCTTCTCAATCAATAGCATGCATCAGAGACGTCGGTTTCAACCCCGACCTCGTCAATGTCAACGGAGGAGCTATCGCGCTTGGTCACCCGTTAGGATGCAGCGGCGTCCGCATCAGCGCGACTTTAATTCATGAAATGAAGAAACGTAACGTGAAGTATGGACTCGCAACGATGTGTATAGGCGTTGGACAGGGAGCTGCGGTGGTGTATGAGAATGTCAGCACCCCCTGACCCCCTTTAGGGGGAAGTAATTAGAACCGGAAATTAATTACTAGGTGCATTTAAGTCCCGTTAAGGGGATTTAGGGGTTTCGAAGTGCGGAACTAAATAGAAAGTGTATTCAAGTCCCCTCGAGGGGATTTAGGGGTGTTAATGAGATACTTTTTCGAAATATCATATCATGGAAAAAACTACGCAGGCTGGCAGAACCAGGCGAATGCAGTAGGCATTCAATCCGTCATCGAAAATGCACTCTCGAAGATGTTCCGGTCCCCCATAGCAATAACCGGCAGTGGGCGCACAGATACTGGTGTTCATTGCGAGCAGCAGTTTTTCCATTGTGAGCTCGAAAAAACATTCGAAATCGACGACCTCGTTATCAAGCTCAATTCATTTCTACCTAAGGATATCGTTGTAAAAGCTATCCGGAAAGTAAAACCGGACGCGAATGCAAGGTTCGATGCCTATGAACGAAGCTATATCTATAAAATAACAAGGACGAAAAACCCATTTCTTGAGGGACTGGCGTGGTATTTTTTTAAGCCGCTTGATGTCCAAACCATGAATAAGGCCGCTGCGTTAATATTAGGCGAACATGATTTTGAATGTTTTAGTAAGGTAAACACAGACGTAAATCACTTTCTTTGTGACATAAAAAAAGCGGAGTGGAGGGAAGAAGGACAAATGCTGGAATTTTCAATTACTGCTAATCGTTTCCTCAGGGGAATGGTCCGCTCAATTGTCGGGACGCTGCTGGATGTCGGAGCCGGGAAGACCTCATTGAAGCAATTTCAAGTCATCATTCACAGCCGCGATAGAAAAAAGGCGGGGCCGAATGTTCCTGCACAAGGATTGTATCTGGTAAAGGTTAAATACCCTCCAGGGATCTTTGTCAGAGAATCCCTGCCCCATTCGTCAAACGACTAGATTTTAAAAATAAACGTGGAGAAAGAAAAAGTAAGCAGCGGTAATATCATCGATTGGTCAGTACTCAGACGGCTGATGAAATTCGTTACTCCTTATCGCGGAAGGTTTACCACGGTGGTAATACTCACGTTTCTGTTGGGCGTTCTGGCTCCAACAAGGCCTCTGCTGATACAATACACTCTCGATAATGATGTATCTGTCGGCAATTACGACGCGATGGTTAGGATGATGCTGATCCTGACCGCGTTGCTTGTATTCAATTCCATCGCACAATACGTTCACACTTATCTCTCCGGATGGCTTGGCCAGCAGGTAATACGTGATATTCGCGCAAAACTATTTGGACATGTTATCAACCTTCGTCTGAAATTTTTTGACAAGACTCCTATAGGCAGACTTGTAACACGAACAATCTCGGACGTTGAAACATTAGCCGATGTATTCAGCGAAGGGCTCGCGGCAATGGTGGGCGATCTTCTCCAGATCGTATTTATCCTCGCATTCATGTTCTATCAGGACTGGAGACTCGCATTGTTGAGCTTGTCAACAATTCCCCTGCTTCTCATCAGTACTTACATATTCAAGGAAAAGATAAAGGTTGCATTTAACGACGTACGGAATGCAGTGGCAAATTTGAATTCATTCGTGCAGGAACACATATCCGGGATGAACATTGTGCAGATCTTTGGAAGCGAAAAGAGGGAATTCGAAAAATTCAACGAGATCAATGAAGACCATAAACAAGCGAACCTGAGATCTGTGCTTTATTATTCGATCTATTATCCGGTGGCTGAAATTATAGCGGCAGCCGGAATTGGTTTGCTGGTATGGTATGGCGCAAAGGGCGTGATAAACTACCAGGAAACCGGGCTTACTATCGGCAAGCTCATTGCCTTCATAATGTACATTCAGATGTTCTTCCGTCCTATCAGGATGATAGCTGACCGTTACAATACGCTGCAGATGGGAATTGTTAGTTCATCGCGTATCATGAATTTATTGGATTCAGCTGAACACGTTCAGGATAACGGAACGCGAAGGGTAGAACACGTGCAGGGTGAAGTGACATTCGAACACGTCTGGTTTGCGTACAACGATGCTGATTATGTTTTGAAGGATATTAATCTCGATATCAAGCCCGGAGAAACAGTTGCTATGGTCGGAGCTACTGGTGCCGGCAAGTCTTCGATCATAAATCTGCTTAACCGTTTTTATGAGATCAACCGTGGGGCTATACTCGTCGATGGTGTAGATATCAACGAATATGAACTGGGAGGGCTGAGGAAGAACATCGGTGTCGTACTTCAGGATGTGTTTTTGTTCAGTGATTCTATCCTGAAGAATATTACGCTTGGTAATAAAGATGTCACAGAAGAAATGGTGTGGCATGCCGCCGACCTTGTCGGGGCGCGAAAATTTATCGAACGTCTCCCGGGAAAACTTTCCTATAACGTAATGGAACGCGGGGCGACATTAAGCGTCGGTCAACGCCAGCTGATCTCATTCATAAGGGCTATGGTATATGACCCTAAGATCCTGGTTTTGGATGAAGCGACCTCGTCCGTGGATACGGAAACCGAGGAAATGATACAGCAGGCAATTCTAAAGATGATGCGGGGACGTACAGCCATTGTTATTGCCCACCGGCTGTCCACCATCCAAAAAGCCGATAAAATCATTGTGCTCGACCATGGTGAGATTAAGGAAGTTGGCCGGCACGAGGATCTGTTGGCCCGCGATGGGTATTACGCCCAACTCCACAAGATGCAGTATAAAGAGTTTGTTTGAGGCTATTATCGTCCGAATAGGTCCGTATTCGAACCCCATGATCGGCAAAACCTCTATATTTGCCTTCAATGTGTATTCACAAAATACTTCTATTGGCGTGTTTTTGCCTTTCGAGCGTTGTTGCGCTTTCACAAAAGGCAAAGATCTACAATGGAGGTAAGAGTATGTACACACGGGAAAGGTACAATTCGGCTGCCCGCTTCAAGGGAGCCAAGGCCAAAACGTTATGCCCTATTTTCGAGACAAGCAGGTATCCTTATCAAGGAATAGGGATAAAACTTGGTGATCCTTTCGCCATAACCTACAAGTACTACGCGAATGACAAATTTGCCATAGCGGCCGATATCGGTAAAGCATCCAGCGGATTGTATAACCGTTATTTCCGCGAGAAGTTTGATCAATACGTTGTCACCGACACTTTTTCGACTAGCGACGCGAGTATCGAATATTATACGCACAAAGTTTTGTCCGATTTGATTGGCGAGGTCAAGCTGCTCTATTCATTTGATGCATCGAAAGTAGCACCTGGATTGCAGGCTTATATCGGAGCTGGATGGGAATTGAAAAACACGAAGCTCCAATATGATTATACCTATGCGGAAACTCTCGCCTCGGAGGATGAGTTCGGACGATTCGAAAGAACAAGATTTACAATGGGCCCACAAGCCGTGGTGGGAATTGAATATGCATACTTTAAGATTCCAATCTCCGCCTTTATGGAGTTGGAATACTTCTACGACGTACTGGCCGACCCTGGCTGGAGTCGTATAGAGGGAGGCGTAGGACTGCGATACATTTTCTAATTACTTTAAATTTTTTGAGAGCATGAGAAGTGTGATGGTGATTTTATTTTTGGCTACGACCATAAGTGCGTTTGCGCAAAAGCAGGGTATCGGACTGCGGATAGGCAATCCGCTGGGTTTGACTTATAAACGATATCTTCCCAACGACCGGGCATTCGAATTCGGAATAGGAACTGCCGGCATGGGATGGAACAAAACCTATTACAAGAATTCGTTTGAGGATTTTGACCGTTATGATGATTTTAGCTATCGGTCGCACAAGTTGAACAGCACTGTTTATTTCCAGGGCCGATATCTTTTTCAATATGACATTCCCGTGGAAGGTATGGTGGGAAAACTGGGTTGGTATTGGGGAGCAGGTGCCATGCTAAAGTTTGCAACGGTGACCTATAGCTATGAACTTCCTAATGATGCGCAAGAATCAGACAAGAGAACGGATATTGACTTTGGCCCTGAAGGTATCGCAGGAATGGAATACACCTTCGATGACATTCCGTTGACTCTGTTCGGTGAGGTTAGTGTTCTTTTGGAGTTTGCAGATCGTCCACTAACATTTAGAGCATTCGCGGCTGCGGGTGCGCGCTTTAATTTTTAACAACGACTATATCAGGTACCTGGCTACCTAGGTACCTGGGTAGCTAGGGCGCCAAAAAGACATTTGCTGGAATTTACCTGCATTTACATTTTTTTTTAACCACTTGTTTACGATCGCTGGCACTATTAATGCGTAGATTTAGTTACGCAAAATCAAATGGCTTTTTTATGAAATATTTGAAAAAATCGACCACCCTATTGATTCTTCTATCGTCAATTATTGGTTTACGGACATTTGCCCAAGATTCTTTTAATTACAATGCGATGCTAAAATTTAGTCGCGATTGGACAGTCAGGACAGAGCGAGCAAACGAACGAGCAAAGGAAGTAATGCAAGACAACGAATACGCTATTACCGGGGATGAAGTAGGAATATTTCTATCCAATCCGCTCATGTTAGACGGAAAGCCTTTAGACTATGGCGAATTTAGCTTGACATCAATTGGCGAATTGACGGTAATTAAGGGAGCGCCTGTAACTGAAGCGATGGAACTTCCCTTTTATGTGTATTTGAGAAGAAATGGAAATAAAGTTCTTATTCCCGGCAAAGAAAAATCTGATCCAAAACAGATTAAGGTTGATATAACGGAGATTTTACTACATGCAGAACATGGAGATCTACTTGTGATTGAGGCGGTCAAGAAAGAAGACGGTTCCGTCAAAAGAATTTTGAAATTACTTAACGACGGTTGCTAAGGCTGCCAGGTACCTAGCCATCCAGGTACCCAGCTACCCGGAGACGTCATCCAACGGCAGCTCGTCCTTCGTTTCGATTTCTTCCAGCTGCCCCTGTTTGTCAAAGAGATCTTTGTAAAATCCGTCTTTGGCTAGCAATGATTCGTGCGTGCCCTCCTCAACGATATATCCATCGACAAGTACGATGATCTTATTCGCCAACTTAGCAGAAGACACCCTGTGCGAAATGATGATGGTTGTCCTTCCTTGCATCAGCCGTTTCATGCTGTTGAGAATATTGTTCTCAGTCTTTGTATCCACAGCTGATAAAGCATCATCCAGCATTAATATCTTCGGTTCTCTTACGATTGCGCGTGCAATTGAGACACGTTGTTTCTGCCCTCCTGACAAGGTAATACCTCGCTCACCGATCCTCGTAGCAAATCCCTGTGGAAACGCCATGATATTCTCATATACATCAGCGTCGCGCGCAGCCTGAAGGATCTTTGCTTCTTCAGGCTTCTTTATCCCGAAGCCAATATTGTTGAAAATGGTATCACTGAACAGGAACACATCCTGCGGCACGTAACCGATCTGGCTTCTCAAAGAGTGAAGATCATAATGAGTTATTGGAATATCGTCGATAAATATCTCTCCTCCTCTAACATCATAAAGTCTGGATACCAGATAAGAGACTGTGCTCTTTCCGGAACCGGTTGTTCCTATTATAGCAAGTGACTCGCCCGGATTAATGGTGAATGAAATATCCTTAATTGCCTTGATGCCGGTATCAGGGTAGGTGAAGCTTACATTCTTGAATTCCACCTTGCCTGCAATTTCCCGATCGATATCTTTTTCAGAAATGATATTGGTCTTCGTCTTTAAGAACTCATTGATGCGTCGCTGCGATGCTTCAGCTCTCTGAACGAGACTGCTGGTCCAACCCAACTGTGCAACCGGCCAGGTCAGGAGGTTCACATAGATCACAAACTCGGCAATGTTTCCAAGAGTAACGTTTCCGTTTATAACCTGTGCACTACCAGCATACACCGTGAGAATAGTGCTGATTCCGATAAGCCCCATGATCAGAGGAAAAAAAAGGGCTTGCACCGTTGTTAGCTTAAGCGATTGCTTTTTATACTGGTCAGTTTCCAGTGTGAAGTTGTGAAGGGATTCATTCTCGCGGTTAAATGATTTAAGCACCCGAATACCACTGAAAGCTTCCTGCACGAACGTCGATAGCCTTGACTGACTCTGTTGAATTTTTTCTGAAAGTCTTTCCACTCGATTATGAACGAGGAAAATACTGAGCGAAAGAATAGGGAGCGGACTGATCGCATACCATGTTAATTCTGCATTGACGTGGAACATGATTGGGATCAGAGTGAGGAAAAGCGTGGTTAGGGTTATTCCGTACATAATCGAGGGACCGATGTACATCCGGACCCGGCTTACATCCTCAGAGATCCGGTTCATAAGATCGCCCGTGTTGTTTCGACGGTAGAAGCTCAATGGAAGCGATTGGTAGTGCTCGAATATTTCATTCTTCAAATCATACTCGATCAACCTCGACATTACAATCAGAGTTTGTCTCACGAAATAAAGGAATATACCCCTCAGGAGAGCCATCAAAAGTATCAACCCGGCATAAATAACGATGCCGAAAGCGAAAACCTTAAAAAAACTGTCCTGAAGCTTTGAACCTTCAAATGACTGGTATACTCTTAGGTTCTCTACGACGTGGTCGATGGAGAGACGCACAAGCTGGGCCGGGATGATCTGAAAGAAGTTGGAAATGATAATAAATATCGTTCCAAGGATCAGGTGCCATTTATACTTCGCGAGATATTTGTTGAGGTACTTTAACTCTTTCATTCAAAAAATTCCTGACCGCCCAGTTAAAACGATAATTTCTTCCAATAGTTCTCGCAAACGTTTGAAACTTTCGTATTCCAAAGACACTGCTGAACCGCTTTTGACGGCCCTAAAACTACGATAAACGGCTGTAATTCAAATCAGACTCGAAATACCCTCCATCAAATATTATAACAGCCTTTAGTGAATGATATGGATGAAAGCTTGAAGGATGTTTATATTTTTGTCCCCGTCGTCGGAACGCAGATCGGGAAATGACAACGGAGTGACAATCTGCGCCGTATTGGAACTTGGATATATTACATTTAGTAGTTCTTTATCATGCTTAACAGGAGAAGTCTTCGGATCAAAGTAATGCAAAACCTGTTTGCACTTCAACAATGCAAGGATGCAAACTATGAGCTGTCCCTTGAAATGATTGGAGATGTGTTTTCACCCGATTTGAATTCAATGGAGGTGCAGGACAAACAGCAACTGAGTTCCCAGAAGAAGGAAGCACTTTTGCTGTTTGAAAAAGGATTTGCAAATGGGGAAAGGGAAGTCGATCACAATGATCCAAAAATCAAAAAGACAGTTAATGACTCTTTCCAGTTCTATCAAAATCAATCCAAAAAGGACACCGATTTTTTCCTGAAAAATCTGGTAACGGAAGTGGAAAAGATCTATAACCAATACATCGCTGTGTTGAGTCTCGTCCCCGCCTTTTCCGAGGTAGCGGAAGCCGATAAGAAAGTCAGCCATAAAAATTTTGTTAACAACGCCTGGATAAAAGCACTTCGCAATAGTGAAGTGCTGAGGAAAGAAGCGTTGAAATTTGGTAAGACCTGGGAGGACAAACGCGACCGCGTGAAGGTCTGGTTCCGGGATGTGATCCGACAGGATAACGAATACCTCAATAACCTTGACAAGAAGAATCCCTCATTCGAGGATCAAAAGAAATTCATCAATCACCTGTTCAAAAAGCTCATCCTTGGCAAGACCGTGATCAACGACTTTTTTGAAGAGGAGATTTTGAGGTGGGCGGAAGACAAGGATATCGTAAAAGGCCTGGTCGAAAAAACGGTGAAGTCATATGACCCTGAGGCCAAAACGCCACTCACATTGCATACATTGTCCGTAAACTGGGATGACGATAAGCAGTTTATCGAAAAGTTATATCAAAAAGCCGCTAACCTTGAGGCCAAATTCAAGGACCTTGTGGCGAACAATACCCGCAACTGGGAGGTTGATCGTCTTCCATTGACGGATCGGATGATACTCGAAATGGCAATCGCCGAATTGATTGTTTTTCCCAATATCCCTGTCAAGGTTTCAATGAACGAGTACATCGAGCTGGCAAAAAATTACAGCACTCCCAAAAGCCGGCAATTCATCAACGGTATTTTGGACGTAATCGCGAAGGAATTGAAGCAATCCGGAGAAGTGAAGAAGAGCGGACGTGGATTAATTGATAATCGCTAAGGACGGACAGCGCTCATTAATTTTTCAGTATCGCCCCGTTCATCAGACAGGATTTGTTAAAAATTGTTAAAATCTTGAATTTGCAGCCGAACCCTAATTAATTTGATGTTTTATGAGCAAAAAAAGCGGAAACACGCTGATAGCTTTTCTGTTCGGAGCCGCCGCAGGAGCCATCCTTGGTATACTTTACGCGCCTGACAAGGGTACAGCTACCCGCGAGAAGCTCTCTTTCCAACTGGATAAGTATCGAAATATGCTGCAAGAGCTTATCAACGATTTTGTTTCAGGGAAGGAAACGCCGCTAACGACGGAGGCGAAGTCACAAGGCCAGAAGGTTGTTGATGAGGCAAAGAACAAAGCTGAAAGGCTTCTCGAAGATGTTGATGAGTTGTTGGAACAGATTCGGGGAAAGAAGGGTTAGAACGTTTAAATTAATAACAGAAGGATAAATTTTAGAATGAGTATGAAAAGCACCATGTTAAAGACCTTGTTTATTGCAGTGATGGTGACAGTGGTCAGCACATCCTGCAAAGATCGGGATGCGGAGAAAAAAATCGCGCAGTTGGAAAGCAGGCTCGCTGAGCTGGAAGGCAAGAAATCTCCGACAGCAACTCCAACAGCTACACCTGTAGCTCCGGCTCCTGAAGAAAAACCGGAAGGACCCCTTCCAGTCATGGAGTTCTCCGGGACGGATCATGACTTCGGCACCATCAACGAGGGTCAGGTAGTAGAGTACACCTACGCGTTCAAGAATACGGGTGCAGCTCCATTGATCATTCAAAGCGCCCAGGGATCGTGTGGTTGTACAGTCCCTGACTGGACAAAAGAACCTATTCCTGCTGGAGGTACCGGGTACGTTAAAGCCAAGTTTGATAGCAACGGCAAACCCAACATCCAAAATAAGACTGTTACGGTCACAGCTAATACCTGGCCGAAGCAAACGGTGTTGAGGTTTAAGGCAATGGTTACTCCCAAGTCAGCAGTCGACGGACCGGTAAAGAAATAGTTTCTTAAAAAGAAGATACACGGCATCCCAATCTGCCTGCGGCGGGTTGGGATGTTTGTTTTAATTCAGATAACTTTGACCTCTTAAAAAAATATTTTTATGTACTCGATTTTATTACAGGCCCAACAGACTTCTAATCCTTATTTCCAGTTTGTTTTCTTTGGTGCAATTATTCTTGTGTTTTACTTTTTTATGATCCGCCCTCAACAGAAGAAGGCGAAAGACCAGAAAAAATTCATCGAAGAGATCAAGAAGGGCGATTATGTTGTTACTATTGGAGGAGCCCACGGTCACATCGCCGAGCTCGAAGGTGATACGTTTGTTCTGGAAGTTGAAAAAGGAGGACGCATTCGTTTCAATAAAACTGCTATTTCACAGGAAGCAACAAAGGCAGCTGCTAAGAAATGACCGATACCGACACGGGAGCAACTACCATTTTAAAGGAAATTCTTCAGGTTGGAGTTTGTAAATCCCTTGTGGTTATGAGATGAGCTTTGTCAATTCTATACTCAACATCCTTCGCTTCAACAAGAAAAACTGGAAGGCCGTAGTGCTCTGCATTTTTGCAGCTACGGTCTTTTGGTTTTTTAACGCATTGAATAAAAGTTACTCAGCGACGGTCAGCTTCCCGCTCCTTTTTGATTACGACCACGAAAGATACGTTCCAGTCAGACCTCTGCCGCAGATGGTGCGATTGAACGTCACCGGCATCGGTTGGAATTTATTCCGAAGGAGTGTCGGAGTAAAAGTTCCTCCACTGGTCATACCGTTGGACAAACCTTCTGATGTAAAAAAGATCGTTGGGAGTACGTTGCCGGCCCTTTTCGCAAATCAGCTTACTGACTTTCAAATCAATTTTGTGATGACCGACACAATCCGACTTGCAATTGAGCCTAAGTCGGAGCGAAAGGTCATTTTAAAGCTCGACCTGCCACCTGCGTTCTTCAGGGACGGATATGCATTGATCAGCCCAATACATATCACACCAGACTCGGTGTTGCTTGAAGGGCCGCAACGATTGATAAAGAACTTGCCGGATTTGGTTTACTTAAAGATCTCGCAGCGAAATATAGACGAGAACTTCACGGAAGTTGTGGAAGTTAGATTCCTGAACGACGAATACATAAAACGCAATCCGGCTACCGTGGACATAACATTCCAGGTAGACAAACTGGTAAAGAAGGATGATTCTGTTCGACTGGAGTTGATCAACACTCCAAAACACGCACGGCCGCTTATTGAGCGAAAAAAGATCATATGTACCGTAGCCGTTCCGGAAAGCATGCTGAACTTTTACAATGTTGATTCTATCAGAGCGGTTGTTGATCTTGAAAACTTTTCAAAAGGAGTGACAAAAGTATTACCGAGTCTTGAAGGACTCCCACCGTTCACAAAGGTCCTTAAAGTTGATTCTATCTCTATCAAATTTTGATCTGTGCGCGCTCCGAAACAAATCAAATTGTAATCTATGCGTGCTCTGAAACAAATCGGCATCACAGGAGGCATAGGTACAGGCAAAAGCCTGGTATGCAGGATTTTTCAATGCTTTGGCGTACCCGTTTATGATGCAGACAGCCATGCGAAAGAATTAATGACCACCGATGGAATACTCATATCAAACATCAAGAAAGAATTCGGAGAATTGTCATACAATACCGACGGGAGCCTGAACCGTAACTACCTTAGCTTGAGAGTGTTTAATGATGCGGAGCAACTGAAAAAGTTAAACCAACTGGTTCATCCGCGAGTGGGGATCGACTATAAGCGATGGGTTGACAGCAAGATCGGCGTTCCTTATGTATTAAAGGAAGCGGCTTTACTCTTTGAAGCAGGATCAAACCAGCAATTGGATAAAGTGATCGTAGTAAATGCTCCTGAGTCCATCAGGATAAAAAGAGTATTAATACGGGATCGCCATCGCACCGAAGCTCAAATAAGGTCAATCGTGAAGAATCAAATGCCAGAGGAAGAAAAAATGAAGAGGGCTGATTTTGTCGTTAGGAATGATGAAACGGTGCTTTTAATTCCGCAGATTTTGGAATTACATACTTTACTCTGTAAAACTGCCCGTATTTAGAATTTTTCTCCCCTGAACCAGATCGAAAGTGAGCGTGTTAAATATTAGTTATTGGAAATCATTTATGTATATAACCAGACGATTGGTCGGTTTAATTGTGATCATTCTAACTTTATCATCTTGTAACTCAAAAAAGGACCAGCAGGCTCTTGGGGGAGCCGGCGGAGCTCGGCGTTCGCAGGGACCCCTTCAGGTTGATGGGTTTGTGGTGAAGGAAAGGCCGATAAGTGAAAAGATAGAAGTGCCTGGCTCACTCTTGCCGTTCGAAGAAACACAGCTGAGGGCTGAGGTTGGCGGGAGAGTGGTTAAACTCAACATCCAGGAGGGTGGTACGGCTTCAAAAGGGACCATGCTCGTCAAACTGTTCGATCAGGACCTCCAGGCCCAGTTGAAAAAACTTCAGGTCCAATTACAGATAAAAGAGAAAACACAGGAGCGAAGTGCCGAACTCCTTAAGATAAACGGTATAAGTCAGCAAGATTATGACCTTAGCGAACTTGATGTCGAAAACCTGAAAGCTGACATGGAAGCAACGAAAATTGCAATCTCAAAAACGGAGATCAGAGCGCCATACAACGGTAGGGTTGGCCTACGTAATTTCAGCCTTGGTTCTTATGTATCACCGAACGATATTATTACAACTATAAGACAGGTTGATCGGCTGAAGCTGGAGTTTTCAGTTCCCGAAAAATATGCCAAGGAAATTGTAAAAGGATATTCCGTTTCATTTAAAGTGGATGGTGGAGACCAATACCATAGTGCGACTGTGATAGCAACTGAAAATAGCGTAGATCAAAATACACGTACGTTGCGGATAAGAGCTCAAGTCTCGGCTACGCATCGGGAATTGGTCCCTGGTGTGTTTGCTAAAGTTAACCTACAGTTGGGCAAAGACGATAAAGCGTTGATGATTCCGACTCAGGCGGTGATACCGGCCGCGCGCAACAAACAGGTAATTATATTCCGAAAGGATAGCGCACTGTATACGGTGGTGGAAACAGGTGTCCGAGATTCAGTTTTTGTTCAGATCGTAAGTGGTCTGAAAGTCGGTGACACTGTAGTTACTTCCGGGTTAATGGCCATCAGGCCGAATGCAAAAATTAAGATCAATCAGCTCCAAGCTCAAAGGTGATCAACAAGAGTAAAACTTAGATTATGAATATCTCAGAATTAAGTTTAAGGCGCCCGGTACTTGCTTTCGTCATGAACATCATACTTTTGTTGTTCGGCGCCATCGGTTTTAAGTTCCTCGGTATCCGCGACTATCCTGCGATCGATCCGCCGAACGTTAACGTTCGTGCAAACTATTCTGGTGCAAATGCCGACATCATTGAATCTCAGATCACCGAACCACTGGAAAAAGCTATCAACGGAATTCCAGGGATCAGAAATATAACCTCTTCATCAAGTGTAGGCTCGAGCAACATCAATATCGAGTTTGAACTAGGCGTCGACCTAGAAGCGGCAGCCAACGACGTAAGAGACAAAGTGTCCTCGGCTGCCCGACAATTGCCGTCCGACCTCACGAGCCCACCTGTTGTACAGAAGGCGGATGCAAATTCGGACGCCATCATTGCCATGACCGTTCAAAGCAGTACGCGGAATCCGCTCCAGCTAACCGAATATGCAAACAATAACATTGTTGAACGACTACAGACGATACCGGGTGTAAGTAGCATCCAGGTCTGGGGAGAAAAAAGATACGCAATGCGGATATGGCTGGATCCTGCGAAGCTCAGCGCTTATGGTCTAACACCCCTCGATGTTCAGTCTGCATTAAACAAGGAAAATGTCGAACTGCCCTCGGGAAAGATTGCCGGCAACTCAACCGAGCTTACCGTTCGGACTTTTGGCAGACTATATACAGAGGAAGATTTTTCGAACGTCATTATAAGGTCTTCAGGCGATGGCGACATCAGGATAAAGGATGTCGGTGAAGTTGTGCTTGGCCCTGAAAATGAAGAATCGGTGCTTCGCGAAAGTAATATTCCAATGGTGGGTCTGGGCATCATACCACTTCCAGGTTCCAACTATGTTGAGATCTCCGATGAGTTCTACAAGAAACTTGACCAGATCAAAAAAGATATGCCTGAGGACATTAAGCTCAACATATCTATGGATCAAACGATCTTCATCAAGCGATCGATTTCCGAAGTAGAAGAGACACTGGTCATTTCGTTCTTATTGGTTGTTCTTGTCATTTATTTATTCTTCCGTGACTTTGTTATTGCCATCCGTCCGCTGATCGACATACCCGTGTCGTTACTCGCTACTTTCTTCGTCATGTATTTGTTTGGATTCTCAATCAACGTGTTGACTATGTTAGGGATCGTACTCGCTACCGGTCTTGTGGTTGACGATGGTATAGTGGTTACGGAAAACATCTACAAGAAACTCGAGGGGGGGATGAACAAATACCAGGCGGCGAGGGAAGGCTCTAAGGAAATCTTCTTCGCTGTCATTTCAACCTCCATTACCCTGGCCGTTGTGTTTCTGCCTGTCTTTTTTCTAGAGGGATTTGTTGGCAGACTTTTCAGAGAATTCGGAGTTGTGGTAGCCGGAGCAGTCTTGATTTCCTGTTTTGTGTCTCTGACGCTAACACCGGTATTGAGTGTGAAACTAACCCGCAGCAAACATGAGCATTCATGGTTTTATCGTGTGACAGAACCGTTCTTTGCCGGTATGGAATCCGGCTATCAAAGATGGTTGTCAGGATTCATGAGATTTAGATGGGTGTCGATTGTTATAATAGTGGTATGTCTTGGTTCAGCATACCTCGTTTACACCAATATTCAATCGGAACTGGCTCCGATGGAGGATCGCAATCAGTTCCATTTACAGCTTTCTGCCGTTGAAGGAACTTCATACGACTACATGGACAATTTCGTTCAGACGATGGTCCAGTTTGTCCAGGATTCCGTGCCTGAGTACAAGACTGCTTTATCGGTCACCGCTCCCGGTTTTACGGGCTCTGGTTCAGTGAACATGGGCTTCGTGCGGGTGACGCTTGTAGATCCCAGTGAACGCGACCGATCGCAGCAGGAGATCGTCGATATGGTCAGCAGGAATCTTGGAAATTTTTCGCAAGGTCAGGCATTCCCTAACCAAGAGCAGACTATACAAGTAAACAGACGAGGCGGCCGGCCTGTCCAATTTGTAATTCAGAACAACAACTTCGACAAATTGAAAGAAGTGTTGCCGAAGTTTTTGGAGGCAGCGCGTATTCACCCTGCCCTTCAGGGAGCAGACGTCAATTTGAAATTTAACAAACCGGAATTGAGAGTTGAGATCAATCGCTTAAAGGCATCTCAACTCGGAGTCAGTGTTCAGGACATCGCTCAGACATTACAACTTGCATATAGTAATCTTCGCTTCGGCTACTTCACAAGAGAAGGTAAGCAATACCAGGTGATGGGACAGGTGAAGAGACTTAACAGGGATGATCCCGATGATTTAAAGAGCCTATACGTACGCACCGCTTCCGGAAGGCTCGTTTCCATTGACAACCTTGTAACTGTGGAGGAATCAACAACCCCGCCGTCGTTGTATCACTTCAACCGATATAAGTCTGCAACGATTGAAGCCGGACTTGCGCCTGGCCGCACCATTGGTGATGGAATAAAGGCAATGGAGGAAATTAAGGCAAATATTCTGGACGATACGTTTACAACTTCTCTTTCAGGTTCATCACGTGATTATGCCGAAAGCTCAAGCAATACATCATTCGCTTTCCTTCTGGCTTTAGTACTCATTTACCTTGTCCTCGCGGCGCAGTTCGAAAGCTTTGTTGATCCTCTGACTATCATATGTACAGTGCCTTTGGCCATTGCAGGTGCCTTCCTTGCGCTGGCACTTTTCGGACAAACGTTTAACATATTCTCACAGATCGGCATGATCATGCTGATAGGGCTTGTTACCAAAAATGGAATCCTGATTGTCGAGTTTGCTAATCAGAAGAGAGAGGAAGGTTTGTCCAGGATAGACGCCGTTGTTGAGGCTTCGCGATTGCGTCTTCGCCCTATCCTTATGACAAGCTTGACAATGGCGCTTGGTTCATTGCCGTTGGCATTGTCAATCGGTGCAGCATCGACAAGCCGTCAGCCATTGGGAATCGTTATCGTCGGAGGCGTTATGTTCTCCTTAATCCTCACCCTCTTCGTAATTCCTGCAATGTATACGTTCTTATCACGTCAAAGGAAACACGTTGATTTCGGTGAAGAAACTCCTAAACAAAGGGAACTGGTTTATGAAGCTTAGTAGGCTGTTATCTGTAGTTATATTAATCCACATTTTTAATTCAGCCAGTGCGCAAGATCAAGTTATTACGCTTGAAGAGGTAATTGCTCTGGCACTGGAAAAGAACTACGATATTCTTGTTTCTAAGAATTTTGCATATAGCGCAGCGACGGATGACAAATATGTTGTCGGGGCTTTTCTACCCGTTATACAAGCTAATGGAATACGTACCTGGAACAGAAGTAATTCAGAACAGACGCTTGCAAACGACTCTGTAGTTGTGAGGGACGGCATAAGGACAAACAACCTTATAGGAAACGTTCAACTAAACTGGTTGCTGTTCGATGGGGGCAGAATGTTCGCCTCACGCGAGAGAATAGCACAAATTGAAGCACAGGGTGAGTTGAACGTGAAAAACCAAATGGTGAATACCATTGCTGATGTCTCCAACAACTACTACAATATTGTAAGACAGAAGCAACAACTTAATGCGATCAGAGAGCAGATGGGCGTTAGCGAAGAACGGGTTAGGCTCGCCGACCGCAGGTTGGAGGTAGGTACGGCGGCAAAACCAGAATTATTGCAGGCAAAAGTGGATTTGAATTCACAACGCACGGCCGTCCTGGTTCAGCAAACTCTAATAGCACAGTTGAAGGATCAATTGAACGGATTAATCGGCATGCAGCTTCCGCCGGTGTATGAGGTATCAGATTCTATCTATATCAATCTCGATATCGAGGAAGAGACCATTTCCACAAATATTGACAACACGAATTTTGGCTTACTATCTGCAAAAAAGGATCTCGACATTGCTGCGCTCTCCTTGCGGGAGCGAAAAGGAGAGAAGTATCCGTTTCTGAATTTTAATTCGTCATACAATTTTACCCGTTCCGAAAGCAATTTGGCAACTAACCCGTTTTCGCCATTGACAAATCAGAACAAGGGCCTCAACTATGGCTTTTCTGTGAATTTTCCGATTATAAATGGCTTTATTAACAGAAGGAACATTCAGCAGGCTCGTATAACCGTTGACCGGACCATGCTGCTATACCAGCAATCAAAAGTGACAGTTGACGTTGCCGTTAAGAACGCTTATGTAAGCTATGACAATGCAAAAGATGTTTTGCTCATTGAAGAAGAGAACATACTTCTGGCTAAGGAGAACCTATATATAACTCTTGAAACTTTCAAACGCGGCGCTACAACATTCATCGAATTGCGTACAGCTCAACAAAGTTTGGCAGACGCCTATAACCGGCTGATCAATGCCCGGTATCTTGCTAAGGTTGCCGAAACGGAATTACTGCGATTGAATGGAGGTCTCCTGAAATAGGGTTTTTCTTTTCACACGATCAATTCCTATCTTATCGGTCGTTCCAACAATCTCATGTTTGATCACGTACAGGAAGCAGCTGACTTTCTCAAAGGTCATGGCATAATCGATCCGGAAGTTGCTGTTATCCTCGGCACCGGTCTGGGCAGCTCCTTCATAGAGCAGGTTCAGCACGCGATAGCCATTGAATACCGTTCGATTCCACATTTCCCTGTCTCAACGGTTGAATTCCACAAAGGCCGACTGATCTTTGGGAATATACATGGAAAGAAAGTGCTCGCAATGCAGGGTCGCTTTCACTACTATGAAGGCTATGACATGCAACAAATTACATTGCCGGTGAGGGTCATGAAAATGTTAGGTGTTAAAAATCTCCTGATATCAAATGCAGCCGGCAATCTGAACCTCGATTGGAAAAAGGGTGAGCTAATGTTGATCGATGACCATATCAATATGCAGTCGGAAAATCCATTGAGAGGACGAAACGATGAGCGGTTCGGACCGCGATTTCCAGACATGAGTGCGCCTTACAATAAAATACTCAATGAACATCTCATAAGAATTGCAAAGGAGAAGAACATAAGATTGAATGTCGGGGTCTACGTCGGAGTTACGGGACCCAATCTTGAAACACGCGCAGAGTATCGCTTTCTGCATCGCATTGGTGCTGACGCTGTGGGAATGAGCACCGTTCCCGAAGTGATCGTCGCCAACCACATGAACCTTCAATGCTGCGCTGTTTCAGTTCTGACAGACGATTGTGATCCGGACAATCTCAAGCCGGCAAGTATTGAAGAGATCTTGGAGGTAGCCGGGAAAGCGGAAGGCAAGCTAACTGAATTATTTGTCGAGCTGATCGGGCATTTGTGATCTAGTGCTATGTTAAGGTTGAAATGACGTTTGACTCAGACTATGAGCTTCTTCGGAGAAGGCTTTTGAAATTGGAAAAGAAAGACATTTTATCGCAGAGGGAATGCAAATGCATCAGCAGGACTCATTCGTGAGAAGCACAGGGAGACTCGTTTGCTTTGACTTGATAGTGCATCTGATGCGCGAGGAGGGCGCAGACAGCAGTTCTGATCGGCTGCAGTCGCGCAAGCTTGGTCATAGATAGTCAGAACCTTCCAAAAAAAAGAAAGTTCTGATACCCTAAATCCAAGCGAGGCGCGACTACGCCCCATGCGACCTGCGCTTTGCGGCCTTTGCGAATTAGGTACGTTTTCAAGATAAGATGAATGAACCGCCCTGTGCTTCGTCCGAGGAAGTCGCTGTGATGCATTAATAATCCTTTGCGTTAAAATGTATTTGTACTGGACTATAAACAACCGATGTCCAGCCTGCGTGAAAACATTCAATCTTATCCGTCAAAATAAACTTAACTTAACACTCGTTTTATTAGCGCACGTCACAATGTACACCAAGAATAACAGGGCACGACGAATGTTAGCGTTTCACGTAGTGATCGTAGTGCCTCCGTTGTGATCGTAGTGACCCAGCATTATAAAGCCCTTGACAAATCAGTGAGCACACACAAAGAACTGAAATCGACAGCAAGAATTTTTTGGGGTCAGTAAAGAAATTAGGAATTCTGGACGACTTAGCCGCTATTCGCTCTTAAGATTATCAACAGGATTTGCAAACGTGGCGCGTAATGTTTGTGAGCCTATTGTTATTCCGCCAAGCGCTATTAGAATTATCACTCCGAGTGAAATCATCGCGAAAGTCACATCCGTCCGGTAGGCCATAACTTCCAGCCATAAATTGTTGACAAGCCATGATGCAGGGACTCCGATAGCAATGGAGATCATCAACAGTTTCAAAAAACCTTTCGATAGCAGTACCACCAGCTGTCGATCACTGGATCCAAGAATTTTACGAATTGAGATTTCTTTCATTCTGGTTTCAGTTGTGTACGTTGCCATTCCTAATAGCCCCATGCACGAGATAACAATGGCAAGGGTAGCTATGAAACCGACTACCTCTACAATGTCGCTAAAGACTGTGTTGTAGAAAAACTTGATCTCTGCTTCAACTTCTTTAGCGTCGATCTTTAATGTGGGATTGACTGTCGCCCATGCCTTTTCGACGCTCTTTTTCGCCTCATCAAAACTTCCTGTGTACCTAACCTGCAACAAGGTTAACGCATCGGGCTGGTACAACAATGCGAGCGGTTCGATCTTGTTCATCAGTTGGCCATGATTGTAATCTTTTACGACACCAACTATAGTCAGTCTTAGCAAATCATGCTGACGAATGAGTTCTTCACCAATTGCTTCTGCAGGTGAAGAGAAATGAAATGCCTGAACAGCCTGTTCATTAATGACGACGCTATGACCATTGGTGGCTCCAGCATCCGCGGAAAAGAATTTCCCCGCAATGAGACCAACCTCAATGTTGTTGAGATAGTCCTCGTCAACGGAAAAGGTATTGATGTCGGTCCATTCCTTTTCATCGAGTTGTTTCTTGAATCCGTTGCCGTGTGTTGTGCCTGCTGCAGGAATGTGAGAAGCGCCAGAAACAAATTTGATGTTGCTATTTTTCAATAATTCTGTTTTCAAAACAGGTGCGGATGTTTCATTCAGCTGGATCATGATGTTTTCTTTCATGTTGAAACCATAATCCTTGTTGAGAAAGAGGTCTAACTGATTGTACATGATGATCACCGTCAGAATAAAAATCAGCGATAATGTGAACTGACCAACAAGTAGTGCCTTACGCAGGACTGTCTTTGACATGAGTTTTACATCGTTGATTCCTTTGAGGACTTTGACTGGTTGAAATCCGGACAATACAACCGACGGGAAGAATCCAGCCAACACACCAACCATGATGGCAAATACCAGAAAGATCCCGAATACCATGTAGTTTGCCTGAAGGTCCCAGCGAAATATCCGCGCAAAGTTCAAATGAAGCATAAATGGTTTCAGCACAAATATCAGGAGTCCGGCCAGGGCTAGTGCGCAGATTGCCACAACGACAGACTCAACCATGAATTGTGTGAAAATTTGCATACGCGCAGCACCGGTTGCTTTACGAACTCCGATCTCACGCGCCCGTGTCAGAGAACGCGCAATGGAGAGGTTGGTGAAGTTGAAGCACGATGTCAACATGATCACGCCTGCCAACCCAGCGAAGAAGTAAACGACAAACCATGGTAATGTTGGCCCGATGGCATTGTTGAGTACATGGGTTGGTGTAATGTCCATCAACGGCTGCAAGCTGAATTTCGCCTTGTAAGTTTCGGGATCTTCGACAGTCGCGATGTGCTTTTTATAAATTTCAAGAAGATAGGTCTCTATTTCTTCACGCGATTTTTCGGGCTCCGCTAGAATGTACGTCCAACCATTCCAGCAATTCGACCAATCATTCATTTCATTAGCAGACATGCCAACCCGCTGGAGGCTCTTTACAGTTGACATGCTTGCTAAACCTTCAAAGGCAATGTGTGATTTTTGTTCCGTCTCTTTTACCACACCTGTTACTGTGTACGTCCCGAGATTGCCAACTTTTATGGTCAGGCCTAAAGGGTTACTTTCCTTAAATAATTTTTTTGCGGCCTTTTTCGTGATCACTACCGAATATGGATTTATAAGCGCAGTATTCATATCTCCATATTCAAGCTCATATTCAAATAGAGAAAGCACTTCGGGATCAGCAAAGTATCCCGCGAGCGGAACATTTATGTTCTGGCCTTCTACCTCCATCCAATTGTTGCCAAACCCTCGTTTCAACCTGGCAACTTTTTCGATCCCCGTGTAATTTTCCAGTAGCTCGTCTCTCAATGGCATCGGTGAAGTTGAAGTAATGCTACTGCCTCCACGTTCCTCCCCTGTGTTAGTCACTCCTCGTGACGTTACCCGATAGATCCTGTCTTTCTTTGTGTTGAACCGGTCGTACATCATCTGGTCAGCAATCAACATGATTACGACCATGCTTATAGCAATACTAATTGCAAGACCGAATATGTTAATCGCGGAGAAAAACTTGTGCCGGACCAGATTGCGTACGGCGACGAGAATGTAATTACGGATCATAAGAGAGGTGCGTTAATGGATGGATCTTCTTACTTCTTCAATTCGCTTTTGACCAGGAAGTAGTACACAAGGAATCCCACAGACAGAGCCACTGACAAAAGTCCATATGGAAGCGGTGAATCAGAGCGAACTTCAAGATAGTCCATAAGGATCAACGCGATGCCGCCAGATAATGCCAGCAGACCCCACTTGAGTGACCCGTACCGTCCATCTGGACTTTGATGGGTCTTGAATATGGCCTGGGTGTCGTCGTTAACGAATCCTTTATCGATCATCTTCTTCTTAAGCATATAATCGGTAAGAACCTTTGTAAAGAAATACAAGGCAGCGCCAAAACTGCCCATGATAGAGATTGGCATTAAAACTTCATTGATGTTCATAACTTTTATCGATTTGATGCGTGAGACACGGATAGACGAGACAATGTTGCAGGATGTTTTTGTTTTTTTGCAGAGGGTATACAGAATAGGGTAGTATGCCCTGAGTGTTGTCTTATTGAGTGTTGAGTGTTTTTGAAGGGCCGCAACCTCTGATTAGAACACTCAACACTCCCACCTACACCCCGAGAACTCGGGGTGGGCAGCCAAGTATTTTCTGCTGGTTTTCCAACTACCCAGGTATCTTAAACACTCAACATTCAACAAAACAACACTCAACACTCAAGTATTTTCTGCAGCCTTTTTCCCACACCTAACCACCCAGGCACCCAACTACCCAGCTACCCAGTTAATTCCTAACTTTCTGCCCGTTACTGCAACATCCTTCAACAGACTCGTGTCTAACCCATCCAATGATCGACGATAGGGCACTGGTACATAAGATCCTGGAAGGAGATATTCAGGCCTTCAGGCATTTAATAAGCCAGCATGAACGGCTCGTCGTACACATGATTGGACGGCTGGTGAAAAGCCAGGAGGAGAAGGAAGAACTTTGCCAGGACGTGTTTCTGAAGGTCCACGAAAAGCTTGGAGAGTTTTCTTTTCAGTCAAGGCTGTCGACATGGATCGCAACGATAGCGTACAGACATGCGATAAATCATCTCAGAAAAAAGAAGATGTTTTTTTCTGAAATACCCGAAGAGAAGAATTTTACGTCGTCGTTTGTTGAGTTGGAGAACCCTGAGTCAGTTGTCACGGAAAAAGATATGGATGCGTTCATTTTCAAGTTGATTGATGAACTTCCACCTCAATATAAGGCAGTGCTGACGCTTTATCACATAGAAGATATGACCTATCCTGAAATCTGTGAAGTGTTGTCAATGCAAGAGGGGACCGTCAAAAATTATCTTTTCCGTGCACGCAATTTGTTGAAAGAAAAAGTAAAGAAGTATCTTGGCAAAGAAGAACTACTATGAATAACAACGAGGAGGACTTGCAAAGGAATATCGAGTCGGGCGTTGCCAACAATGCTGATGACCTGGATGTGAAAGCTTATGAAGAAGTTTTCGCCAGGCTGAGAAAAAAACCCAATGAACGTCTGTCAGTTGGTTTTGCTGATATAGTGATCGTTCGGATACAGCAAAGACAACAGCACAATGCATCACGGGATTTCATCTGGCTTGCTCTGGGTGTCTTCTTGTTGACCATCTCATTAATAGTGGCAACCGTGCTTTCGGGCTTTAAGCCCAGTTTTGCTTTTCTTAAAGGCATGTCTGCTTATGCCGGGGTACTTGCGTTCGGAATCGTTTTTATACTTCTACTGAATCGCCTCGAAAAGAAACTTCTAACAAAGTCAGACTAGTGTAGCAATAATTAATTATGCACTAAGCGTCGGCTTTGGTCACTTGATCTGGAGGCAGGTCACAACGTCCACTACGAACCACAAAGCACACAACGAATTTGTAACTCCACGTAGTGATCGTAGTGCCTCCTTTGTGATCGTCGTGACCCTGCATTTTTAGTTTAGCCGACAAAAGGCCGCCTTTTTTTAAGGCCATAAAATTCCACTAGGCTACATATCAATTATCCATTACCTTAATGGTTCACCTTGAGGTAAAGCAGATTGCCTATGAGAGTCTTGTCCGGATTCAAATTTGTGTTGTTTAATTTTTGCCTCGCCGTTTGTTGTTCTCCACAGGAAAATCAAATAACAAGAGGAGAGATACAATGGCCAGATAGCATACCCTGGTGGAAGGCGAACAACCTGCGAGTGATCCAAACCAACCTTCCCGCATATGAAGCAACGTTGAATGTAGATTCTCTTATTTCTGATCTGAAATATTTCTCGGCCAACACATTATTGATCAACGCCGGTGGAATCATGGCTTTTTATCCCACCAAATTGGAATTCCAGTATGTCAATCCTTATATGAAATCCAATATGCTCAAGGATGTGGTCGACAAGTGTCACGCCGCGGGTATACGGGTAATAGTTAGGTTTGATTTCAGCAGAGCCCATAAAAGTATTTTTGATAAACATCCCGATTGGTTTTACCTGTCACCTCAGGGAGAAAGAATCATCAACGATGACATGTACGTTGTTTCAATCAATGCACCGTACGAGCAGGAACAACTGTTTAACATTGTTGGTGAAGTAATCGAACAGTTTCCAATTGACGGAATATTTCTCAACATGCCAGGATATCAAACGCGAAATGCTTACGTGGGAAAATATCATGGTATAGATCAGAATGAGTATGAGAAGAAACGATTTGCAGAGTTTAGTCGTGGTCTTAAACTTCCTGTTGAAGAAAATCCTGACGATCCAGTCTTCAAAAAATATCAGGAGTTCAAAGAGTTTACCACAACGGATCTGATGGAACGCCTTCACAAATTGGTGAAAGGCAAGAATAAGGACATCGCCATATGTACATACTCTGAGAAGTTTGTGGATATTATCCGGCACGAGTCACAAACAAACAGCCTTCCATATTGGCCATACAATGCCTCAGATAATGTCAACAACACCGCTACCTCCTATCCCGATCATATTGTAAGCAATGCAAGCATTCAGCAAATTTCCTTTCAATCGCGATACAACGCCATAGAACCTGAAGAGATAGCCATCAGGCTGTACGAAAATATCGCTAATGGCTCAGGCCTGGATCTCAGTTTAATGGGAGATTTCCAGGAATACGAAGACGAAAGGAATTATGAAGCCATCAGGAAAATATACGCACACCATAAGAAGTATGAGCAATACTATGGACAGTATAAAACCACCGCTAAAGTGGCCGTCATTTCACCGGGAACCTGGGCCAGCGGAGAAGCTGGTCACGAGTATCGGGGAATACAGCTAATGTTAAAAGAAGCTCATATCCAGTATGATATTATTGAAGACAGCCAAATTGCAAATCGGGCAGATGCGTTAAAAGAATACAAAGTGGTTATCCTGCCGGGCATCTCGCGCCTGGATTCATCAGCAACTGAAGCCTTGAACACAATTCTTAAACAAGGGACCAATATTATTGCTACTAATACTTCGTTATCAGATAATCCAACGGCGCTTGCGCAATTCTTCGGAGCAAAAGCGATCCAACCTGTTCACGATGGTGCTGGCTTCTACCTTAATCCCGATAACAAGAAGCTCTTTACAAGATTCGAAAAACAGAGTCTTTTATTCTGGAAGTTCAACCTTGGACTCTATGATTTTTCCGCAGCGGATACAGCGTACCTTCCCATATTCACTCCCGGACGGCCAGGGCCACCCGAGATTATCGGTGGACATGAACCGACGGGACGTTACGCAATGGGCGTTAAAATCCATGGCGGTAACAAGGCGATTCTTTTGCCAATGAATCTTGGCAGGTTGTATTACATCCACGGCTATGAACAGCACAAAAATATATTGCTCGATGCATTGGAATATGCTTTCCCTGAAGTGGATCAATTAATCCAAACAAATGCGCCGGCCAGGGTGGAAGTCATACTGCAACAGTTTTCAGAGAATAAACCGGAAAATCTCAATTCGTCGTCAACGGATGGAATGATACTACATCTGGTGAATCTCACCGGCTTTAGTGGGAATACTTATTTTGAGCCGCTTAGTGTTCACAATGTTTCCATCAGTTTGAAGAGCGACTTCAAGCCATCAAGGGTTTTCTCCATAACTACTGAAGAGTCAATCGATTTCAGATGGGAAGATGGCCGCATTAAATTTTCACTTGACGAACTGAAAGAATATGACGGAATTGTAATTCAGAAGTAGAAACTGCCATACAGAACGGAGAAAACTGTGCCTGTACTTAAAACCTCTGCGAAAATCCGCGTGCAACTTAATCTGCGAAAATCCGCGGGAAAAAAGTATTATGCTTCTCAGGGTGGCAGTCATCAGCGTTCTCGACCGTTCATTAAAATGTAACGCAATGACTCGCCGGAATACGCAAAAGGCGGTATTGTATTAACTAATTTATTTTCATCTTGTTCTATGACCAGAACCCCGTCGTCCAAATCCATGCTCAATGGAATGTTGTTGTTCTCCATCATCATTCTGTTTGCCGTTCAATGCACTCCTGACAAAAACGGTTTTACTAACGCAAGGCCGCGAATTAAGAATGGTTCTCACATTGTTCTGATAGGCAACAACCTTTGTTCGCGGATGATGAACTTCGGTCATTTCGAAACCGAAATGCACCTTAGGTTTCCGGACAGTTTGCTCTACATCAGGAACATGTGTGATGGAGGTAATACGCCTGGCTTCAGACCTCATTCAGGTCGCATGTCACCGTGGGCGTTCCCTGGCGCTGAAAAATTTCAGACAGAACTCGCGAACAAATCGGGAAGCGAAGGACATTTTGAAACGGAAGATGAATGGCTTTCACGCCTTAAAGCAGATATCATCATAGCTTGCTTTGGATACAATGAATCGTTTCGGGGAGCCGAAGGAATTGAGAACTACAAAGCCGAGTTGGATGCATTCATTAAACATACACTAGGCCAGAAGTATAACGGCGTTACTCCGCCACAGCTGGCAATTGTGTCTCCTATCGCGTTCGAGGACCTGTCTGACAAGTTTGACCTGCCGGACGGGATGCTGGAAAATACACGGCTTACTATGTATACGGACGCAATGAAGGATGTAGCTGAGAAAAATCACGTTCTGTTTGTAGATGCTTTCCACCCTTCCACGGAATGGATGAAGAGCGCAGCCGATGTGGTAACAATAGACGGCTCGCAGCTAGATGATTCTGGATATCGAAAGTTTTCAACGTTGCTCGCTGACGAGGTCTTCGGCGAATCCAAGACTGAAGATGAGGTTAATCGGGAGTTGGTTCACGATGCCGTTCTTGAAAAAAATTGGATGTGGCATAATGATTTCAAGATTCCGAATGGTGTTCACGTTTTTGGCCGGCGCTACGATCCCTTTGGTCCTGATAATTATCCGGCGGAATTGGTTAAGATCCGCGAGATGACTGCAATACGCGATACGGCTATCTGGCGTGCGGCAAAAGGAGAAAAAATGGATCTTGTCGCTGCAGATGCAAAAACCACGGTGCTTCCTCCTGTCGAGACCAATTTTGATCCTAAGAAAAACGGAAGTCTGAGTTACTTGTCTGGGCAAGATGCTTTGAGCAAACTGAAAGTTCCTCCTGGCTATAAGATTGAACTTTATGCTTCGGAGAAAGAATTCAGTGCCTTGGTAAAGCCAGTTCAGATTACCTTTGATAATAAGGGTCGTCTTTGGATTGCTACCATGCCTACCTATCCGCATTATCGACCTGGCGATAGTAAACCCAATGACAAGATCATTATACTCGAAGACACAAACGGAGATGGAAAAGCGGACAAGCAAATAATTTTTGCGGAAGGATTGCACCTTCCTGTGGGTTTTGAACTTGCGCCCGAAGGTGTTTATGTCTCTCAGGGGACAAACATGGTGTTGTTATTGGATACAGATGGAGACGACAAAGCAGACAAGAAAGAAATTCTGTTAAGTGGTTTTGATGATCACGATACGCATCACGCTCATCATGTGTACACGGCAGATCCGTCTGGTGCTATTTACATGGGAGAAGGTGTTTTCTTGCATACTAATGTTGAAACCTCTTATGGTCCCGTTCGTGCAACCAACGGTGGTTTTTACCGCTTCAATCCAAAACGACGCCAGCTCGAACGAACTGCGCAATTAGCAATTCCAAACCCGTGGGGAATTACATTTGATGAATGGGGCGAGAATTTCTTTGCTGAAACTTCCGGCCCTGACGTTAGATGGATGATGCCTGGGTCAGTGAAACCGAGGTATGGCGTCAGTACTCATAAATCCGAAAACCTGATCGAAGAGAAACACAAAGTACGTCCGACAAGCGGCCTCGAATTTATTTACAGCCGTCATTTTCCGGATGAAGTACAAGGTGACTTGCTTATTAATAATACCATTGGATTCCTGGGGACTAAGCAACACACCGTGGTCGATGATGGTACCGGTTATAAAAGTAGACACCGTCAGGACCTCGTTCAGTCATCTGACTTGAACTTTAGGCCCGTAGATATGGAGATCGCGCCTGATGGTTCGCTGTATATCGCAGATTGGCACAACGTCTTGATTGGACATATGCAACATAATGCACGAGACCCGTTGCGTGATCACGTTCATGGAAGGGTCTATCGTGTTACGTACCCCGCACGACCTCTTGTCGAACCCGCGAAAATAGCGGGAGCAAGTATTGATGTATTGCTTAACAACCTTAAACTTCCGGAATATCGGACCCGCTACCGGACGCGAAGAGAACTGCGTGGCCGGAACGCATCCGATGTTCTTCCAGCTATTAAAGACTGGGTGGCCGGTCTTGACAAGCAGGACCCGAGGTATGAACATCATTTGCTCGAGGCGTTATGGGTAACCTGGGGC
>Ga0193738_1000054_pt1 | contig 73960 bp, 126 predicted proteins | sample L2a1metaG_FD_144927 | JGI IMG/M metagenome (GOLD analysis project Ga0193738, IMG submission 144927) | Soil microbial communities from a riparian zone of the East river system, Colorado, United States - L2a1 | ecosystem: Environmental > Terrestrial > Soil > Riparian zone | place: USA: East... | reverse complement strand
GAAGGGACTATCTGATTCCATGTCTTATAACTTCACCCACGGCTTCACCGCTAGAATCGTCGGTATTGAAACTTCTGGTCTATGATATGGGCCAGTTGCAACGATGCGACAGTTAATCTTTGCGATTTGTTCCGCTTCACTTGGTGTTTCCGCTAGAATTGTCTTCCTCAACACACGTGGCACAGCGTGACCATCAATAAAATCGATACTTGGAAACATCCCACCAGTCAGTGTGTAGAGAACACGCCACTGTCGGAGTTGTCCGAAGACTGGTTGCATTATTCTTCACTCATTGCTTTCACCCACGCAGCCGCCGTACGCGTAGCGATACTTTCACCCGCACGTCTCGTGACGAGGATATCGTGATCAATCGTTTTCTGCCCACTCGGCCCCACAGCAATGATATCGAAGTAGGCAATAGGATGCTTCTGTCCAGGACCATACACGCGATCTAAGGTCTGTGCCGATTTGCCCGGTGAGTACCCACTCGACATTGTGACACACGTGTGTGCCGCAGTCATGTTTAGACCGAAGGATCCGGTACCTTCGATGCCACCCACGAACACCGGTCCTGTGGGGGATGTATCGGGATGGAGTAAGGAGAGTGCCGCTAGACGTTCTACGCGTGTTTGCCCACCACGAATATACCCGACCTGAAACAGTTGCACAAACTTCTCACACGAACATTTTGAGATGCCAATCTTATGGTTGCACCCATGTTCGTCATGTTCGTCTTTACTGTGTTTACATGTGCATAGTTTTCCAACTTCCATAACCATGCGTTCGAGTTCCGCACGGAAACGTGTCCAGGCCACAAGATGCAGATTCGGGTCCGCTTCTAGTCGTTGTTCAATGAACCAGAGAAGTACATCGAGTTTCGCGCGGCCTATCTCAACTGTCGTGCTCTTAACAATTCTAGTAGGATCTCCTTCATCGTTTCGTGCATCGCTTCTAGTCTGCTGTCCAGTAGAAGAAATCCCTTCTTGATCATCTCGAAATCGTTGTCGTCCATTATCCTCTCCTAGATATTCATCGAGCCATGCCGGAGCCGGTTCCTCTTCTAGCGTCGATTCCTCAATTCCTGCATCTTCTACACCGCTCAGGAATCCTCCGGTCATCTGTGAGAGACGTAGCGCCTTGATCGCCGCAGTTGATGACGTGACTACCTGAGACGTGTTGAGCCAGACCACAAACTCATCACGCATCTGCTTATATTGTTTCCACTCGCTAGGTTCCATGACCGCTGTGAGTGTCACAGGATCGAGTTTCGGTGGCAAATCCAGACACTCAGCTTGTAACCGTCTCACGGTATAGGGTTCGAAGCGGGCCTGAATGTCTTCGAGATTCGTCCAGCCGGTGATGTCCTGAAGAATGATCTCTTTGGTAAACCGACCTTTCCCAACGACTTTCTTTATGGGTTTTCCGCCGTACCCAAGTACCGGCGTCTGGATCGCGTAACGAGCTTTGAATTGTGTGAGGTACTTACATTGGAGAATCGAGTAGGAGAGCAAATTCCCCTGACTGAAGAGATCGAGAGGACTATGGAAGATGGGTGTCCCGTTGAGAATGGTCACACGTCCGCATTTCTTGCGGAGTTCCATGCACGCTTGTGTCTGCAAGGATTTGAAATTCTTGACGAATGATCCTTCATCGAGCACGAGAAATGTCTTTCGGTCACAGACCTCGATGAGTTCCTCTAGTCGATCTCCGCGGATGAATTCAAAGTTCGTGACATACCATTCGAGATAGGAATCGGACTCTTTATTGGTCCAACTCCTTAACCTCTTGTGATACTGCGTGACGCGATTCGGGATCTCGACCCATGCGTGTTTGGCGATCTCACCGAGATCTTTATCAGCCCACACGTCGCGCACCGGAGATGGAGCTACGACCACGACTTTATCAATCTTCCCCTCTTGGTAGAGGAACTGACACGCGTCGATGACGATCTTACTTTTGCCGGTCCGCATCTCTGAGGCAATCAAGGCGAACGGATTGCGCATCAACCACGCGACATCCTCGCGTTGGTGTTTGAAGGGAGGGAGACGGCACTGTGAGAAGTCGAGGGTCATTCTATCCGTCCAGCCCACATCGCTAGTCCAAGGATCCAGCCAAAGGCAAGGAGGGTCACAAGAACAGCGCCGCCAAGATCTAACAGCACGACAGAGAGTCCATGTGTCCATGCTTTGATGGCGCAGAGGATCACAATTGGAGCGAGCGTGATAATCATGCCGATCCACTGGTTACGAGTCATCGCATCCACCAGAGGATCACCCATATGATTGGCGCGTTTGCGAATCTTGCTGACCACTTTGACCAGTCTTCCTTACGTTCGTCTTTCTTCGTCTCGTTCTGATGTGTAAAGTAACTTATGAGAATCGAAAGTGCGGCAAAGTGCCAGAAGGTGATAGGAGGTATCCCGAGAGGCTCGACATACCACGCCCACGCAGGATAGAGCCACCATGTACGCCACATGATGACAAGGACTCCGATACATACGAGAATCGGTACCGCTACGACGAAAGCACCGATACCTGACAAGATTTTGTTCATTACTTTATCCACGGTAGTTCTGTAGAGAGCACCAGAAAGAGCAATGCTGTCAATTGCGTTGTCTCTAAAGACGTGCGCGGTTTACTACTCATTTGAGCGATAAGCAATCCGGCGACGCCGAACTTGAAGAGAAACATCACCATAAGATGGAAGAGAGGCCAAAAGGTTTCTACTGTCATCATATATCCTCGTGCATCTTCACATGCATGGTGATCGGCCCGACAAGTTTACCAATCGGATGATAGGAGTCCGTGGTGTAGATCTGGTCGATGCCTTCGAGTGTCGTGCCCTTCGAGAAGATACCGTGCGTGACGAAGAGATCAACACTCTTGGCCCCGGCATCTCGTAGGACTTCAGAGAGTCCGGTGAACGTGCCTCCTCCGTCACAGATATCGTCGAGGATGAGACATCGTTTGTCTTTTACTAGCGATGGATCTTTAGTTGAGAACGCTGATAACCGACCGGTATTCGGATCTCTATGTTTCACACCCTGAACGACAGAGAAGTGACCATTATGTGTCAACTCTAGAAGTTTCCGCACTCTCGGTGAGGCCCCGTCGTCAGGTGCCACAATTGCCGTATCATGAGAATCATAGTGGGCCATGACTAGTTTGACTTCATGAACTGGAAAGACGGGCTCAGCATCTAGATACACTAGAGCCACTTCCGAGTGTGGGTCAAGAATGCGAATCTTTTTGAAACCCGCAGCGTTGATCATCTCGGACACGAGTTGCAACGTGTGTGGTTCAGCGTTACTGATACGTCGATCCATCCTCGCACCAAGTAGATACCGAACATCGAGAGACACTATATAGCCTTGAAAACTCAGCACATCTTTCGCGAGCAAGACATCGAAGAGTTCTTCAGCGTTCGCGATGCGGGATTCAATGGTCGCGCTTTTCCATTCATGATCCCATGCTTCGAGTTTGAAGTGCCGCTGCCCATCCGGGAACGAAAATAATTTGAATGGAAGATTCCCACCGCGCGTCTTGATGATCATATGGCCTCGAAGTTATCCACGAAGTACTGATGTGCAACCAACCATTGATCAGCATGATTCTTCGGATTCCGGGCGATCATGTCACCTTCTTTCGGTGATCCATTTTTACTGTCCTCTATAGAAATAGATACATGTTGGAGATCTTCACCGAAGACGTACGGACGAAGTTCAGCGATCTGTTTACGTCTGTATTGTGTGAACATCACAGTTGAGCCTCAATCCTCTCACGGATCTGTGACAAGGTTTGAAAGTTCCGCGTCTCTCCGTCAACGAAGATGTCCTGGAGCAGACCTTGTTCTTCCTGCTCCCATGTTTGGTCCTCGTGGCACACGAGCTTTCCCCACGAATCACGTTCGACACGGAGTAAACCCTTCGCAGAATTCTTCAGACCGTCATCTGTCAGCGGCTTCTTGAAGATCGCCTGACCCTTGCCATCGATCTCACCGTAGGTGGCTTTCACCGCCAGTCCGTAGGTGTCACGTGTCACGTATTGGAAGGTGTAGCTACCAATCCCAAGAACCACGTTCGTGGAGGCGAACCCGTTTTCCATGAGTTTGCTGAGGATCTTTTCCTGCCGGTCCTTCGTGATACTGTCACCATAGATCAGACCGATGTGCGGGTCGAGTATCTTGTGGCCGGTTGCACTAACTGTCCCACCAAAGACGTGCCACAGTGTTCCGATAGCCCCGCTCCACACCGCTTCATTACGAGCGGTGATGGGAAGTTTCACTTGGCTTCTCGCTCCACAGATGATGTCTACCGGATCGCCGCTGTCCGGACGGACCACGACTTTTCCATCCCTCGCCATGATCTCATTTTTGAGTCGCGGCAAGTAGTCTGTGAGCACCTTCCAGAAATCCCATGTATCACACACGATGCTGACGATACCCGTCGGATAAACTTCGGTGATCAATCGACGAATGGTATTGAACTCTCCATCCTGCATCCCCATCGACATCACGGAATGCTCCGTAGCCGGAACGCTCCCTCCGATCAACTCTTTCTCACAATCTGCGCCGTAGTATTGTTCGAGAAAGTCGATGGCTGGAATCGTATCCGTGCCGGTGAACGACAGGAGGTGTGCGGCCCCGGATGAAATAGATGCCTCAGGATCGATCCCACGCATCGAGAAATCATGGCCCTGCCACTTCACGAACGCTTTGTCACCTCCGGTGAGTTTCGCATATTTCTCGAACTCTCGTCGGTAGTTAAATGACGTGGTTGCGCTGGTGATCGGACGCCAGAGTGCGGCACTCATATGCGTCTCCAGCATGTTGGTCAACCATCCAAAGCGAGGCAGGGTGTTGCGGATTGTCAACAATGGTACTCGTAGAGGGCACAGCGTGCCTTCGGGCAATGCCTTGATCTTCAGCGGCAGATAGCCAAGCTCGTGGAGTTCTTCGATGTGATTGTATGACTTCAGTGGTCCGAGATAGTTCTCGATGCGACGCTTGTAGGTCGTCAACATCTCTGCTCGCGGCACATCAAAGAAATTCCTATTGAAATCGTCAATCAACCACTTCTTCGCGAAGAATTGTGGTCCGAAGACTACAACTTGATCGACACCTTCGACCCGGCTCGACCGCGGAGTCAAATTCGAGTAGACCATCGTGGTCTTATCCGGATACTGAAATGGATGACCGACCTTATAGCCGTCCTTACGCAACACGGATAAGATATTCACTTGCCGTCCCTTTCGTACAACAATTGCCTTGCATACGCACACGCATCGAGCAATTCTTCGTAGTGATCACGCAATCCGTCGCGTCCGTTGTTCGCTTGCAGGGCTCTCCCGTACCGTCTGATTCCCAGTGCTTTGCGAGCCATCATGTCCTCGCAGACGAGATCGTGCATCGGAGGACTGTTGCTGGCTTTCGGTAGAGGTTGATCTCCGTCGCGATTTTTCACGTCTTAACTCCTGCTTTTTACAAGCGTCGTAACCTCGCATCCACGATTCTTCTCGGCAGACTTTGAGAGCAGCATAAACACCTTGCTCTCTCACGATCTTCATGTACCCGTCGAGAAGTTTCTCTAACTTAACCTTGCCACTAACGATACCACCTTGTCTTCCAAGACGTACGCGTTCCTCGCGGGGGATAGCCTTGAGATTCTCACCTCGTTTCATACCATCCTCACGGCGCGATCCCTTTATCCCACCTATGCGTGTCTGGCCCATCTTGTCCGTCCTTATGTTGTCGAACCCAGTTCTCATAATCCTCGGCAACCAGAGCACGGACCATCTGATCGATAACCCACATCTTGTGGTGTTCACCGTCAATTGATCCGTAACAGTCTGCAATCGCTAAGGCGCGTTGAATACTCGAATGTCCGCCAAGTGGGTATGTCATACCATCCTCTTATCCGCAGCCGCGATCTGTTCAGGAGTTGCCGTCGGATAGATCCCAAGTTTCGCATTCCTGACCAACTCCCTTACGTCTTCCGGAAATGAAGCCGAGAGAATCCAGTCATAGTAATTCCCTGGTACCTTGTGCATCGGCACATCGCGATACTTTTTCAACATACAGGTCGGAACCCCGTTGATCATCTTGAACGATCCATCAGAGGTCAACCAACCGGGCCACTGGAGTTCGTGGAGCGCCCGAAGATCACGAGGAAGGCTCTCGTACATCTGAAGTTGTCCACAGATCACGTCTGCCGATGCGCGTGCATCGGTGAGGGCTCCGTGGGCGCCTTCGAGTTCCTCTCCCTTGTACTTCCGATAGAGATCAGAGAGCGTGCGAGGGTTGGTAATCTGTTCAAGCCGTTCACCGTCGAGAATGCTCGCACCGTAATACGACCACGGTACCTTGGCTAACCCAAACTCGTAGGTCAGTCTGACCAGATCGAAGCGGATGTTCTTGCCTCCGAAATCGCAGTCGGAGAATCCGAGTGCGAGACTCTGCGCAATCTGCGCAAACTTCGGGGTCACATGGAAGTGCTCACACGAACATTCAAGACGAGACAGCAAACAGGTCTGACAGGACGCGATTAATTCATCGGTGATCCCATGCACGGCTGTTGCCGGTGCAGGGATCGGAATCTCTGGATCGATGAGGGATCGATATTCTTTGATGAGGCCAGTCGCATCCCAGACCTGAAATCCTAACTCGATGATGCGGGCTTCTGGGTGGACGCCAGTAGTCTCGGTATCCGGGATGATCAACGGACGCGTGAGGTTGAGCAACGTGTGAATCACTTCGGTAACTCCTCCACTCCGAGTTTAGATAGTAGCGCCGTCGCGAACCCATCTAAACTTTGAGATGGAGGTTGCTGAGCAGCACGTAGAGCACTCCGTAGATCTTCGATCTCCGATGCCGCCCGTTGCACGAGATCACGCCAGATGAGCATCACGCGCTCATCTTGACCAACTCTGCGCAGTTCTTCGACGATATCAAGCGGCATTATTTCTCTACCTTCGAAGGCACTGCAACAGGAGGCACGGCGACAGGCACACACGGCAGTTCGCATCGCGTGAGCATGCGCCGCGTCTTCGGTGCGACATCGGACGGCGCCGTGATGGGCAGCCCGCCACGGTCACGACATCCTTGGATGTCTGATTCCTGCATCTCGACCGTGCGCGCACGCATCTGTTCGATCGAGACATCTTCCGCTTTTATCCTACGTTGGACTTCTCGTGCACTTTCGTCGTTACATGCACTGCACAGCGCCGCCACCATTAACACGCGCAATATTCTCTGCATCAAATCACCCCGCAGAATCCTGCCCACACGTCCCAGAAGGCACTGGTGTAGATCTCGATGCCGTCTAGCTTACGTGGTTTCATTCTTTCCTCGTCACTGGCCCGAAGTCCACCGTAGATCTCTGTTGAGGAAAGAGATCTTGAACTTGTTCTTTGAAGTGATTTTCATCACTGGCACTCAGTTCATAGATGCGTCGCATCGTTCCAGTGTAACCGTCTATTTCGACCTCAGAAGAGATATACACCGTCGCCCTGAAGATCGGCATCAGTGCACCCTCGCTTCTGTGAACGTCCCGACCTTCATGAGATTCACGTAGTTCTCTTCGTGCTGTTCGTGCGTGAGTTGATAACCGGGACAGAGCGGCAACAACGAGCCCTCACAGCCTCCACAGACCCCACAGACGGCGAGCGACTCGTAGACACAATCGAACTGGCTCTCACCATCGCGACAGCCGGAGCATTGACCGGTAGATCGTAGCTGACAGGAGATGAATTGATGGTTCATTCTTTACACCCTTTCATTTCCTCGTAGGCACGGATCATCGCCACTACATCGTTGTTTGCGAGTGCCTCGTCGGCGCGGAGGAGCACACCTCGAATCGTAGCCGCTCCGAAGGATCCGGCAGGCCCGATCTCTTCGTAGAGCTTGAGAAGTTCGCGACATCTCTGTTGTTCATTCGGATAGTCTTCGCCGAGTGTCATAGCTTTTCCTCAACGACTACAGACCACTGTTCTTCACGCCGTTCACGTGCGTCTCTTTCTTGAGCCTCCAGGAGCGCCTTGCAGGCGGCTTCTGATGAGTTGAACAAGAGTGCATCTTCATTCCAATTACCGAAGTAGGGCTCGTTGTTCTTGTACTGACCGAGAACGAACCACCCGGCAATCCACCCACGTTTGCGCTCGATTTTGAACTTCCCGTTCCCGTTCATGATGATACGATAAGTCATCGCTTCGCCTGCGCTCTCGGATTATCATCGTAAGTCTGCACGACGTGATCACACAACCACTTGTCCGAGATCCGGTTGACGGGCTTCGTGTGGAGCCAACGCCAGATGCGAACGATGGTTCTGATAATCACGGATGATCTCCTATCGCAATGATTTCGCATTCTGGACAGAGCAACAAACCATCGACGTGGCCGACGGGATTCTCGTCATAGTGCTCAATAGAGATCGAACCGACACTTTTTGAACTTCGTCCGCAGAGTGTCATCGACGTGTCTTCATCGTTACGGATGCAGTTCGGTTCGAGCTTCACCGATCCCACCTGTAGTTATCGGCGTCTGGACCCTCTTCCTCGCGAATCGCTTCCTCTTGCTTGCGTTCTTGCTTCGAGCGCCCCATAGAGTCACGCGTGCCACGGCAGGCCGGGAAAGATCGACATCCCCAGAAGACTCCGTGCGTGCTCTTACGAGACACCATCGGTCCGTCGCAGTCCGGACACTTAACGTTCTGAGGCTTCTGGTCGCTCATGTTGTATCGCCTTATCCCGATCTTGATCCTGCCAACGAGGCCATGAACGCGCCTCATTCATCGTCTGCTTGGTTTCAAGCGCGATGACAATCTCTTTCGAGGTATAGCCAGCACGCCACGCGCCGTCGAGCCCGAGTAGAATCACGTCAATCCATTCGTAGAGATCGAACGGCTTTTCGTCGATCTCCTTCAGTTCCTTACGAATATGATCGATCACTCCTTGTGTGCGTGATCCTGGCCCGAAGGTCTTCTCCGAGAACGCACGTTGGCGGTCGAGATGTGCAATGAGATCGAAGATCATGATCCCACCTTCGTGCCGTCCATCCACTCAAACTCATCGAGTGGTTTATGTACCTTACATGCTGAACAGAAGGTCCCGCTGTAGAACTGAGGATCACGAGCGTATGTCTCTGCAAGCGAGGTCGCCATCCACGTCGTAGTCCCGCACGGTAGATGTTTGTACTGACTTCTGACTGGACGCACGAAGCCCTTCGCACGTTCTTCTGCTGAGAGTACGACGTAATCCTTTTGCATCCCAGTTCGTGGATCAAGTTCTCGATGATCCTCGGTCAACGGATTACCACTCGTAGACACGCGTTGTGATCGATCCACAGGGGGAATCACGTTCATGGCCACAAACTCTTCAACCGTCTCATAGACCTTCACATCTGATAGATAGTGAAAGATGTTGGAACGGTTACCGATCAAAGCTAGTTTCTTGTGCTTCGCAATCGCGTACCCGAATTCGATGTGACGACCCCCGGTGCCTGCGTTTTCGAACTCCAGAGGATTGTACGCCAACAGGAGATCGGCACTCATCACGTCAGCAAGATCCTCACGCGCAAACGCATCGTTCAATTCGTCTGGCGCCTTGAGCCATCGGCTGGTCACCACGTGTCCTGCGGCTTCGAGCACGTGCATGATCTCGATACATCGATCACGTGTGGGGTAAGGGGCGGCGAGGTAGATTTTCACGCGCTCTCCTTCACCATCTCTGTCTTACTTCTGTCTGCTTCGAGCTTATCGGACACAAGTTGAGACACAGAGACACCCTTTGCGTCGGCTTCTTCCTTCAGCGCCTTCTTCGTCTCCTCGGTGACCGTGACTCCAAGATGTTTCGTGCGATCTGATGGAGCATACGGCTTCCAGACCCCGCGCGATTCGAGGATCTGTTGCGTTCGCTGTCTGCCTAGATTGAATTTTGAACTACACGCCGCGAGTTTATTTCCTGCGAGATAATAGGCGACGATAGCATCGTCTCGTCTGTCGCGCTGCATCTGTCGCTCCGTATCTGTCATCTTCTTCTGTGTCATGGGTTAATCCGTTTCGCCATTTAGTGTGTTGCTATGAACCAAATCCATCCCATTATCAACGCGCCTACAACAACGCCGATAACATAGGAGAGTGCAGGATTTGTTCTCATGATTTCAACAACATAATCACACCGACGTAGCTGTCTCCGTCCAACAACATCATCGCCGTCAGTGAGTCTTTCAACGCCATCACGATATTCGAATGAATGGCCGTATTCGCAAAGTCTAGTACGTGGTCGCCGTTCACACAGATCTTCAAATCTGGTCCACTGTAATGCACCTCGACAACCTCATCTGCACTACCTACCTCCACACTGGACGATGAGATCTTGAGTTGCCCCTCCGTGACCTCGAAGTTCACAGCCTTATTATCACCCGATACCAAATTCACTCGTCGAAGTGCGGACGCAAACTGATATTTACTGATGGCAATCTTCTTGTCGTTCTCACGCGGGATAATGGCTTCGTAGCGAGGGAACGATCCATCGATCATTCGCGAAATGAGCAACCGATTCTCGATGCGAAAGAAGAGATGCTTCTCGGAGTTGGTCATCGTGACCTCTCCGTTGCCGAGTTGTGTTGTCAACACATTCAGGGTCTTGAGTGGGACGATCACTCGCATCTCTTCGTTGTTTTTGTCCAGTTGCATCGTGGCCACGGCCAGACGTTTGCCGTCCGTCGCGATCATCGCCGCACCGTTCTGTTTCAATGTCAGTAGAGCACCTTGCGTGATGTACTTCGGGCCACCTTCCACGATAGCGTAGATCGTTTTATCAATCGCCTGAGACAATGCCTGCCCGGAGAGCAATGAACTCTTCCCGCTCTCTTGTGGGATCTTCGGGAAGTCAAACGTTGGTAATACTTGAAGACGTGAGGTGAACTTCCCGCACCGGACTACGACCTGTGTCTTGTCCTTCATGATCGACACATCGTCATCCGGGAACTGCTCTACGAGTGAGAGCATCTTCTGTGCGGGCAGCGCCAATTCTCCGGGCTCACGCACGTCCGCAGTCACGGAAGAAAGCAGCCCGAGTTCCAAGTCTGTGGCGTAGAAAGAAAGATTGCCCTCGGTCGCACGAAAAAGAATGTGACTCAGGATCTGAATCGTCGGCTTACTTGGAACGATCTTGTTCAGATGTCGAAGTTCTTCGGCCAGTATCTGGCTGTTGATGTTAAGATTCATCGAATCGGACTCCCCGGCTGTGCCACACATGCGTAACCAACGGCGCCTTGAACGAGCACCCCACCTCTACGTGCGCAATCCTTTTCGGCACGAACACACGAATAAATACCAAAGACGACGACGATTATAACAAAGAGTATCGCCATAACATTACCTTTAGTCATAGTTCAATTCTTCTCTCTGTTTCGTTCCCCATGCCGATGTACCGTTCTTCGATTGAAGGCACGGGATCATATTCACCAGAATCACGAATTACCACTCTGATGTTTTGACCGCATTGTTCTTCGAGTTTTAATAATTCGTTGATGAGTTGTCGAAGTGTTTTCATGGCTTCCTCATGATCCACACGACCTCGAAGTCGATCTTCGGGCTCCCATTCTTCTCCGCGAGACGCCGGAAGAAACTCTTACGTTCCTTCGTATCGATCTGTTCTTCACCGAAGATGTCTACGTACTCGTTCTTTTTCACGAGCATGGCGCGCACTTCCGTGAGTGTCTCGAACCCCACGTACTCACAGAGCTTCCGCCAGTCACCGGGGAAGTCTACGATCTGTTTATCCCGGACAAAGGCTTTGACAATCCATGCGGCGTGTCCTCCGGGCTTCAAAACGTCGTAACACTCTTTGACGATGTCTCGTGCGGCAGTCCAGAAGGTATCGGACTCCTCTTTGGAGGGCATCTGCGCGAGTTGACCATCTGAAGTGCCGTATCCTTCGGTGCCCGCGCTCCCGACGTTCGCCTTCACCCATTGTGCGGATTTATCATCACGCTTGACCATCGACTGCGCACTAGCGGAGTCTCCAGAACCGAAGGGAGGACTGCTGACGAGTGCGTCGATGTTCTGTGCGGCCATGTCTCCGAGTTGACCCTCTGAATTGCCTTGCGCTTGATATCCTGCTGGAGATTTACATGCGTCTCCATACACTTGTTGCTGAGGAGTACCATGAATGGCAATACCTCCTCCCTGTTGCTGTTCGGAGTAGGGAGGTGAAGAAATCACCGCATCAATATCTCCCTTCGGAATGTGATTCAACTGCCCTTCGGTTTCTCCGTATTGATCCAGAGGCTGCGACGCACCTTTGTTGTCCGTGGGTCGCCCGTTCGGACCCTCAGAGGCCGGAGACGATCCTAGACCGCTTGCGCTATATGGAGGAGATGAAATCAACGCATCGACGCCTTCTGTCTGCATCGATCCGAGTTGACCTTCAGTGTCTCCGTACGGCTTGAGATCCATTTCTTGAGGATAAGGATTGCCGTTCTCGTCGCATCGAGGTTCGATCACTCTCTGACGCCCACCACGTTCGGAGATCGCGGCTTCGTATGGAGGACTGGAGATGACGACATCAGCCTGTGATGGGAATCGATAATGCCACAACCCGGCTTCGATATACTGACGTTCGATAACGTGACCTCCGAACTTTTCTTTTCGGAGATCTCGCAATCGTGCGCCAACACTTTGCTCTGGAGCCCCGGTCAGTGCGGATATTTCCGATAACGTGTGCCAATTGTGATCTTTCATCACAGCAAACACACTATCTAATTGTGCTTTCAGTCTCGAATGATCACGATCTCGTTCGTATGTTTCACCGTCAAAGTCTGCGTCCGGTAGCGAATCTTCTACGGTCCCTGTCTGCAACCGTGAGAGTTGACCTTCAGTTACTCCGTACCGTTGATCCGTGTCTTGACTCGCCGCACTCGCAGAGCGTCCGCCTTGCTGACCCTCTGCGGCCGGTTTGGTGTTAAGTCCACCGGCACCGGTTGCGATCTCGGCGTACGGAGGACTACTCACCACGGCATCGACCTCACCCTCAGTCATGCCCGTCAATTGCCCGGTTGTCTCTCCATACCCGTCTTGCATCGCATCGAGCACCTTGTCTCCGGCCTTGCCCCCTCCGACTGTTGGCGTGCCCCCGTGACCGAGTCCTTCGGCGTACGGAGGACTACTCACCACACTATCCGCTCGACAAATATGCTGCCGCAACTTGCGACTATCCCCATTGACAATCCTCGGCTGAGGAAACCCCATGTGTTCGAGGTTCTCAGCGTGCATGGCGAAGTTTGCCTTGGCTAACTCGAAAAAACGAGGCTCTAGTTCACAGCACGTCACCTCGCACGCACGCCATGCGCCGATGATCCCCGTGGTCCCGATGCCTCCGAAGGGATCAATGACACTCCCTCCTCGTGAGAGTGCTCCGATGGAAAAGAGATGATCGAAGATCTTACCGAGGAGTGCGCGTGATGCCTTGGCAGGGTGGGCGAAACTTTCGTCGGTGATGAAGCCCTTCCAACTCTGATCATACGCGCCGTGCCATTCGATGATCGGTACGGGAGGCAACACAATGACCGGGCGTACAGGCTTTGATTCCTTCTCGATCTTCGCCTTGATAGCCTTGACCTTCTTCTCTGTGGCCTCGATCTGTTTTTCAACCGACTTTACTTCTGGCGTAGACGCACGCTTCGCAGCCTCCTCTTCGCGCTGCGCCTGTCTCAACAAACGTTCTGCCTTTGTCAACTTCATCGCCATCCGTTATCCTCTATGAGCACGTTTCACTTGATCAACCAGCCAATCGTGATCGAACCCCGCGCACTCCGCATCTGGAATCAACTTGCCTTCGTGAATCATTCTCGGATGCACGATGAGCGTTCGCTGCCCGGTCCCACTCGATGTCTCCCACCAGATTACGTAGCGGCAGTGATTCACGTGGGCCAGACGCATACAGAACAACACTTGATCCGCGTGAGACGTGAAATACGGTGTTGCGTGTTTAAACTCCCATGTCGTGACTCGATGTGCGCCGTGAATCGCTTTGTCCGGGGCCGCGCGGTTGTTGTGGCCGAGAACGTAGAAGGTCGGGCAGGCGACCTTCAGCTTTCGAAAGAAAGCTGACTTCAGACTGGCTTCGCGTTTAGACACGGTAGTTTACGGGACTATAGCATAGGTTAAAAGGAAAGTCTAGTTTATTTAGTGACAGCATAGACCGTTGGTAGCGGAGTTTTAAACGGTTTATCTTCCGGTCCTTTAACGTAAGGGGAGATCCAAACTGGTGCGTGAGTATTTGAGGATGGAAAATATTGTTGTCTCCAGTGACCTCGGACTAACCATCGGTGGGACCACTCGACAAACGATTCTTCTCCTTCTACATGATCATGAATAGTCTTTCGGAGTGTTATCACATGACAGATCGGTTCAAAATCTGGAGGTAGTCTACGAGCAGTGGCCTTGCCCACAATATTCGCCGACACAGAGAGAATATTCTGTTCTATAAATGTCGATGCTGTGCAAATCCATTTTGTGAAAATAGCTTGTTCTTTTTTGAATGTGTGATTTGGATCCGTGGTCAGGATTTGAAGATTTTTTTCTTGAGGATCTCCTAATGCAAAATCAGCCCAAAAACATGGACATGCAACTGTTCCAATCCACTCGATACCACGAATTGCAAGACTCATCCTAATAGGAATTTCTGATGTCTTCCAAAAGACTAACTCCCACATCAAGGCACTTATAGGATGTTGATTACCGTTCACGTCTATAAATAAAAGAGGTTTATCAAAAACCGCAAATCCTCTTGGAACTTTTGGCATAAATGTTGGCGGAGGAACTTTTTCTCCAGCCTTGAATCTATTTACAATTTCAGGTAGATCAACAGTTTCTGTTGTATCAAGAGGATAACCATGAGAAGCCTGAAGAACTAATGATGCTGTTTTATGTGTCCAATAATAAACAGGTAAGCCCGGTCGAAGCATACGATCCCATGTGTCTTTTTCCTCTACAACAAAACCTAACGTTGTTCCTTTAATCGTTTTATGAATAGAAACATCTTTGCGGATTTTCTTTGTAGTTTCGATAAGGTCAACAAGACATTGAAGCGCATCTTTAGGACTTGAAGCGAAATTTCTCTGCATTATCGACACTCCGCCCAATTCGGACCCGTCTTCGTTCCCCACAAGATCGGCACCTTCAGTTCCGGAAACGACTGATGATTGAGAATCTCCTGTACTCTTGCCTTCGTCTCTCGCATCTGACAATCACCAGCGACCGCATCGTGCACCGTCAACCGCAATAGCAGCCCGGTATGCTTACGCGCCCGATGCAACTCCACGAGCTTCTGCTTCATGATGTCGGCAGCCGTGCCTTGAATCACACGGTTCAAACCGATATACGTTTTGTAATTCGAGGGAAATCGACTCCGTCTCCCTAACAACGTTTTGACGTATCCACGATGCGGGAACTGCTTGTGGATCGCCACGAGATGTCTTTTGATACTCCCATCATCATTCAAACACGTTTCGTCGCACTCAGACATTGCGAGGTGGGAGGCTTTATCCAGCAGGGCATCGGCTTCTGGCATCATCCGCTTGTAGGCGGCTTCGATCTGTTGGATCTGCGCGAGTCGTGGATCTTTCCAGGCCTTCGCCTTCCGAATGGCTGCGCCCTCCGCTTCCGTAATGAAGCCCATCATGATCGCGAGCTTCACTGAACGGGCGCCGTACATCTTGGCGAAGTTGAAATTCTTTTGATGACTGTAGAGCATGTCAGGCTTGTAGACCTTCATCATGTTCCACGTCATTTTATGAAAGGAGAGCCGAGGGTCTTGTGCGTACGCGTCGATCACTTCTTTGTTGTTCGCGTGATGCGCGAACAGCCGGTACTCGATCTGACTCGCATCGGCTTCGAGATACTCTCCGGTCAAACTCCGGAATAATCGACGTGGAAACAGCGGACAGATGCCCGGACAATCATCAGGATTGATACTTTGATCACCGAAGGCCGCATGATGATTATCGTGGTTCGGCACCTGTTGCACGTAGCCGATAGAGAACCGCCCACTGACGGTCCCACCTTTTTCACCCCGCAATTGATTGATGTCGTAACGAAGAATACCTTCTGAATCAATCTGTTCGAGATAGGGTGCAAAGCTCTTGGAGTTGAGGGATGCGTATTGGGCTGCGAGATAGCCCTTTCTCACTGTGGGATGATCAACCGAGGACAGAAATTCTTCATCATAGCTATCAGAGGGCGTGAGGTGCAGATGGTCAAAGACCTTCGACCATCCTTTATTCGTATGTGCGAAGGCGAATCCTAATTCCTCCGACATCTCGATCATCAGACGCCCGTAGATGGATTTGAATTCCTGGCTCATGACATGGAGTTGTTCCACGTCAATCAGTGATCCATTCTTTTCCATCTCGCAGAGTGGATAGATCACATCATCTTCTAGTTGCCTCACGGCATGAAGATCTTGATCATCCATCATCGGCCACATCTCGTCACGTAACCGAGCGATAGCCTCTACTTGATATTCTGCGCGGAGGCCGACGCTCCCCGCATGGTAGGTTGCCATGCGTGTTTCATCGACACGTGGTGGGCCTTTCTCATTGCAGAAGTCTTCCATCAACAAATCGAGATTGAATCGCTTCCGATGATCATCGATGAGTGCGGCCCACAGTTGCACATCCGAGACAGTATTGCCACGTTCTTCGAGATCGATGCCCCACTCGCGAGCCATGTGAACTTCGAACTTCGTACGGGCATTGACGATATTCTTCCCTCGCAGTTCTCGATCCGCCCATCGCTTCACGACTTCTTCATCGAGATTTCCACCCGCGAATCTGAAGGGAAGGAATCGTTTCATCAATCCGTCGAGCGTCCCCACCGTGACTCCGATTGGTCGATGTCCTTTACTCCAATCCAATCCGTCGGTTTCAAAATTCAATGCGATATCATCGATACCATCGAGACACGGAGGCTCCTGTTGCCTCCATTCAGCAACCGGGATCGAAGCCCGAGGGGAGGGAGGACCCACGGAGACAGGCCCGAGGAAGATGTCTAGAACAGAAGGCTCTGAAGGGCCGTCTGGCTGGCTAGGCTGGCTCAGGACAGGAGGTTCTGAGCCGGGGGAGGGCTGAGGCTTCGGGGCCAGTTTGGGGGCCTCAGACGCTGTCTCAGCCGCGTAGCCGAAGAGGATGTCTAGGGCTGTAGGTGGAAGCCCGGTACCGGGAGGAAGGTCAGGCATGAACCGTTTCACGCGCCTTCCAATTTTCCAGATACATCGATACCATCCACGCTTCGATTTCTTCACGCGCGGGTTGTGCGGGAATTGGTGCGTCGTGGAGTAGATCTTTGATCTGACGTTCCAGTTCCCCGGCTTTGGTCAGTGCATCTTGTAACGGAATTTCACCGCAACGAACAGCGTAGGTGAACTTTCGATCCTCTTCGTTCATCGGCAACGTGAGACGACCGGTGGACATCAATTCCACACCTTGAAAACCCAGGCGCAAGATGTGCATCGCGTACTTAGTATCGAAGCCGTGTTTGGCTTCGAGTTCCGGACGATTCGTTTTCTTCTGACCCCGTTCTCCGAGGAGTCGTTGCCGTTGCGCCTCAAGGTACCCAAGATACCGAGCACCCGCTTGACGACTCACGATCAACGGCGCCATCTCCTGTAACTGCGCGCCACGTGAATCACGTTGTAGGCACAGAGATTGAGGCACGAACAAGCATTGCAGAATCTGGGGATTGCCCTGCATCGCAAGACGCAAGAATTTTCGCAGACTGAAGATGGTCAGATCAAGATCGCCAGCCTGACTCGGCGCATCGTGCTTACCTTCACGTTCAGCAGCCGTGCGGTAAATGAATTGCTCGAACTCCGAGAATCCAATCGCGGATTGAATATCCTCGATACAGACACCGACCTCGTCCTGATCGTCTGTGCCGGGGATATGCAACCCGTGGAGAGTACTACCGGCAGGAACGCGAAGAATCGTGTTCCGCTCCGCCATGTCTTTGGTTTGTTGCATCGATCAACCTTTAGCGATCAGACTCTTGAGGTGGGCTTCGATATCTTCTTTTGTTGCTGTATGTGTGTGGAAACGATCAGCGAGTTCCAATCTCTTGATCTCGCGCTTCAGCTTCTTGATCTCGTCGATGATCTGTCCGTCTCGCGTGAACATGTCCATATCCAGCGCGTCGCGAACATCGCATCGGAACCGTGTTTCGAGATTCCCATCCGGATCCGAACGTCTGTTGACCATTGCACTGTTCGCCATCGTTTCTGACTCCTTCATCGAATCGTAATTCTTATTGAATCGATCACCGCACGCCGCGCAGAGATACGAGAACTCTAGAATAGAATCCTCTTGTATCAGTTCCTCGCCACAGCCAGGACAGTTCATTGACATCCGACTCCCGGAGGTAACTGCGTTTTCGGCACAGCGGCGATACCTTGACCTTCGTAGATGTAGAGACACACACCCGCGGTATCAATGACCTTGAGATTCCAGCGGAGTTCCCACTCTGTGGTTCGGTGATAAGGTGTTTTCTCGACGGCTTGATTGCGTGCGGCGACGATCAAACCTGTGAAGATAATCAACCACGTAGTGATTAGAACGAGTGACCAGTTTATGTGTTTGTTCATTATAAGATAGTCAACAACGCTAGTGCGTAACCGATCACAATACCCGCGACGAAGACACCTGTTATGAGACTGGCATCATCGCTTCGTGATTCCATTTCATCTCCAGATTGGCTGGCCGAGCAAGATTCGAACTTGCGACCACACGGTTAACAGCCGTGCGCTCTACCAACTGAGCTACCGGCCAAAAGATGCGGGACCGCCGAGGCTCCTCACCTCAGCGAATCCCGCGCCACCACGGCTCAGCACCGTAGCAGTTACCCTTTGATAAACGCCGAAATCGCCGTCGGAGTGGCGAGATCGAAGCCTACCACATCAAGTGTTCTAGGATCATCAGGAGAAGCAATCGTGAATCCACTCGCCGTCATGCCCACGACTACCTGTGCCGCCTCCGGCTTGTTCTGCTTCGCTCGGTAGCTTCGCAGCGCCTGCGACGGGTGGATATCTCCCGCCCACGTCTCGTTGTCCGTGTAGACCACGAACCCATCGACATCGAGCTTCTCGCTCTCCGCGTAGATCATCGGCAGGGCGCAGTCCGTGCCTCCGAAGTTCAGTCCAGCGATGTACTTCACTACGTCATCGAGACGCTGACGCTTCGAGATCTTGAGCGGAGAAATCCCGCTCAGGTATCCACCCCACTGCGAACGTCGAGCCACAGACCCGCCGTTGGTGAACCCAACGATCTGCACGTTGTCTTCGACAGCCTGCGTGACGAGTGCAAGTGCCGCACACGCCTCACGGCAGGACAGACTCGTGCCACCGATGAGCGAACCCATCGATCCACTCACGTCGAGCGCCAGCATCACGTTTTTGCCGGTGGGCTCCACGTTGCCGAAGGCTTCGTAGAACGCCGCATCGAGCGCGTCCACGATCTTCGCAGCCGGGGTCCACTTCAACGACCCCTTGTCACCGTGGCCCTGCGCATAGGTCTTCATCGCATTCAAGATGAACAGCGGATGCACGCGAGACTTCCGCAAGTTCTCCTGAGAGGTGATCCTCTCGACCACGTGCTTGGACCATGCGCTGGACTTCAACGGCTCGAAGATCCCCAACGAAGACATCTTGCCGAGATTGCGGATCATCGCCGTGAGCGGCATCTTTTCGAGCAATGCCTCCCATACCGCGACCTCGTTCAGACACTCCGTCGGCAGCATCTCTCGCGTCAGACCATGCTCGCGGATCAAACGCACAAGCAATTCAACCGGCGGCTTCGTCTTGGCCAACTCGAAGGCCGCGATGATGTTCGGCACATCAGCAACCGGCTGATAGATGCGCGACGTGCGCGTATCTTCCTTCGCGCGCTTCACCTCACGAGGGCCAGGAGATGCCGCAGCTTCATGGCCGCAGACAGCCCATCGCACCACCGCCTGATGTTCTGCGGACATCTTCGGGTGCGCGAGACGCAGCACGTCACGATTCGCCCATCCCTCGCGCGACTGGTACTTCACCAGTTCGTAGGCGAGCTTATTTGCGTCCCACTGCGAGTACCACTCTCCGAGTGCACGACGGAGCATACGCGAGCTACCACGCATCGCCTTGATCGCCGTCATGAACTGAAAGAGATGCGTCGGGATCCGGCAGACCTTCGGCAGTGCATCGAGCGCCATGCTACGGATCGACTCTGCGGACACACCACTAGCGTCCGGAACCTGCACGGAGGCTGCAAGCGCCAGTGCAAAGACCGCCTGATCGTTCTTCGGCGCACGACCAGTCTGAGAGATCTCGATGATCTCCGCAATCGTACGTCCGCCGTCCGTCGCGAGACAGGCTTCGACAACCTGTGCATTCTCACGCGTGAGCTTTCGCTCGCTGACGTAGTACGTGCCGCCGTCCGTGCCGAGGATCAAGAACCGTGCGAGACGCTGCCACTTGTCTACCTCGTAGACGTAGCCTCCAGCGTTGTTCGCCACCTGCTTCTCGCCCGGAATCTTCTCGCTCTGCGGCGTCTGCTTCTTGTTGTAGTGCTTCGCGTAGTTAACTGTCATGTCCCACACCTTTCAAAACGTAGAGGATAAAGATTGTTCATCGGAGTGCCTGACCATTTCAGGCTTCCCCACCCACAGAGTTGGGTGAGGAAGGAGTCGAACCTTGATAACCGATAAAACCGCGACCCTCTACTAACAGTGTCCGGATAAGTTGTCAAGCAGGGCTGTGGATGATTGGTGATCATGGTAACCCTACCCTATCGACCCGGACGTATCGATCTTGAGTTGACGGATAAGTGAATCGGCAGGGATCATTAACTAGATAACCCTACACATTCGACCCGTCAAGAATCGGAAATTGACGGATAAGTGATCGACTAAGGATTTTTATCGTTATAAGATAATCCTCAATCATCGACCCGTCAAAGAAATACTCAAGAGATCTGTCACTTCAGATCTAGCTTCCGGAAGCTGCGCCTCTTTTCAGAGAACACCACGCCTTGAGTTGAAAAAAATTCAGCGGATAAAGAGTCAGCGACGAAACGGAGTGGATACCGTCTTTGCTCTACCAACTGAGCTATCTACTAGTTGCCTAGCAGAGTAGGAGTCGAACCTACGACAGAAGATAATCGTCACCGGCGACCCGCTGAGAAGTTCCGTGGATAAAGATCGTCAGAAGGGTGTCAGGGGTTTCACCCAACTCCCTTTTTTTGGCAAAAAGATAACCTTCCAAACAGCGACCCACGGAGAAACAGCAAGGGAGAAACGTCGTTGATGGTTGCAACCAGCGCAACGAGTAGTCTCTCCCGGCTGACGGCAGATCGCGCTCATCTGCCTACAAACCCACGGATAAAGTGTGCGTATGGGATATTGAGGATTCGAACCTCCCTCCGGCTTGACGCCTTTCGGCTTAGGCCAGAGTTTCAACCAATGATAACCATACAGCCGCGACCCGTGGAGAAACACATCTCGGATAAGTATTCGCCGCAGAACTAAATACGAGCGCGTCTGCCAGTTTCGCCATCCTCTCACTGATTCGAGAGGAGCGGGATTCGAACCACGCATGCCCCGAAGGGCACTCGTTCCTGGGATAACTCTACGACTGCGACCCGAGATTCAAAATCATTGGGGATGCTACCTCCTTGAGCAGAGCCCCGAGAGTTCGACGGATAAGTGAATTGTGCAGGGGGTAATCATTAGGAGTGATAACCCTGTCACGAGCGACCCGTCGAAAACTTTGGCGGAAGGCAAGGGACTCGAACCCCTGATCGCATCTCTGCGAAGCCACAGCTTAGCAAGCTGGCACCATGCCGCTCGGTCAGCCTTCCTGACTGGTGGAGCCTACGGGATTTTCACCCGCTCCGGCTTTCGCCTTATTCAGCCCCCTCTCGCGAGGTGCATAGCCCCAGATCAAAAAGAGGCCCACGTGCAACCTAGCCTGAACTAATTCCCACGTGGCTTACGAACACTACTTTCCACCAGAGAGCGATAGTTGGGAGCGCACCGAGTGGTTTTGTGTTACCTCACATTTCCGGGTTCCCGCCCGAGTTAGCGACGGGGTCCTCCGACATTTCTGCCGTTATGCGTTGCTTTCGCACTCTGATATCAACCGCCCCGGAAAAATCGATTCGGATAAGTGACGTAGACAGCATTTTTATCTCTTAAGGATAACGCTATCTGATCGACCCGAATCGGAAATTGTAAAACTCCCCGGATAAGTGATTCAACACCGCGTTAGAGTGGGATTCGAACCCACGACCTTCCGATTACAAATCGGACGCTCTACCACTGAGCTACCCTCTTGAGTATGGTAAGAGATAACGATGTCAATGCGACCCGAGGATTAAGTGGTGCCGGAGGGTAGGTTTCCCTACTGCGTGTGATCATCACGCACTATGCGCCTCCGACTGATTTAAGTTGTCAAAGAACAAAGACGCGGATAAGAGGTGCTTACGGACTTTTATCTATTGCTCTAACCAACTGAGCTACATCGCATAGCTTGTTAGGCGTCGCGATGACGGGATTTGAACCCGCGACCCATAGGAGAACCGTAATACAGCGACCCACGTCTTACTGGAGACGCCAAGCCGATAGGCCACAGACCCAGCAAACCTCACGATTTGCGCGACTCAGGGTAATCACGGCTTGCAACGTCATAAAATCGGAACCGCCCGTGACGCGGTCCCTATCCGTGTCTCTTACATGCTCACGCAGCAACGGCAACACAGAGTTTCGAACATAACACGGATAAAGAGCGTAAGTAGGTGTTTAAGCGCTCTACCACTGAGCTACACATCCTGTTACGGCATGTGACGGGATTCGAACCCGCGACCTCCTCATTGGCAATGATAACCTACTCGACAGCGACCCGTGTCCATTTTTCCTTCAACCGCTGAGCGAGCGCATGTACATCGACGCGCACCCACTTCGCTCGCTCTGCGAGTTGCTCTGCGAGCTTCTTGATCTCTTCCTGCACGTACGATAGATCCTTGTACGTGGAATACTCGTCAGATCCGAAATGATACTTCATCATCCCCGGCGTGATGTCACGATAGTGCCCGCAGTCAAACCCAAACCACCAGACGTTATCGGGTTCACCGGGCTTCGGGACATGGCAGATCGCACCATGACACAAGCCTGAATACGTCAGACCCCCGTGGACATCGAGATCGCCATCGACCTCTCCGTAGTAGATCCCGTGATCGTAGTGCCCCGGAGGCACAGCCACGTAGCCGCACCACGAACCCATCGGACCACGACGAGCGAGTGTCGGGAATCCCGCATGTTCACCTTCGACACGATCTGGTTCGTGATCCCACAAACCTCGACCCCACGATTGCTTGTCGTATTCTTCTACAGTGTTTTCAACCATGTGGCTGTCTCGCAATTCTATCGGCTTCTTCTTTGAGTAACTTTCGTCTTGCGCGTGAGAGCCAGATACAGGCTGCAATCAGCGCCTCTTCCTTCGAGCAATCACCACGACGATAGTGCGTGAGAAACCTATGGAGGATAGGATCGTTCAATGCCTCTTGTTCCAGTTCCTCGTACGTCGTCATCGCATTACCTGTACAGTCCGGACATCCTTCTCCAGCCAATGCGCTACCATCCCAGTAGGCTACGAAGCCGGAGTTGTTACAACGTTTACAATCGATGCTCCCATCATCCTCTTGTAACTGACGGCTCGGTCGTAGAACCACTTTTCTTCCTCAGGAGATGTCGCGAACTCTATCGAGGCCCTCAGATCCCGCTCAGCGCAGTATGCGTATTGCCGTGCCGGGGACCATGAGAGGTAGAGAGCTTGCGGAACCTCGTGCCAGTTTAGCGCCGTCCCAACAGATAGGCCCCGACGGCTGATATCAGGACTATCGCTGCTACTGCCACTATCGGATTCATCGTCTACTCCGTCGAACAGCGAACGGCCATCGTCTACAGATCTCCGTCGCACGTCTCCACATCCTTGCAAATGGCGACCAGTAAAATAACCAAAAAGCCCATCCCGAAGGCGTCTGTGGCTTCAGTCCAAGGGCAATCCGAAGGTGCTCAGTGCTCATGGACACCAGACTCTAACAGAAGTTAAAAGCCTTGTCTAGTCTTTTGATTCCTTAAATATTTCCTCAGCTAACTTCAATAACCGAAGAGCCTCCTTTCGGATCCGGGCTCCAGCCCGAGGCCGGGGATAGCCCAACCGATCCGTCTTGAGGCCAGTGTGCGGCAGTTGCCTCCGACGAGATTTCCGCGCATGTGCCTTGATACGAATCCCACAGGCGCACTTATCAGATTTTGGCATGAACGTCGTCCTTCACGAATTTCACGAGCCCCAGTCGCTGCGCGATCTGACCCATCGTGAACTTATCTTTATGTCGATTCCAGAATCCCCGGCAACATGCGGTTTTCGAATGATGGCAGATCCGATAGCCGATGAAAAAGCCTTCCATCTTCGGATCAGCAATTTGCGCCTCTAACACCTTCAGATCGAGAGGTGAATTCTTTCGATAGATGCATGTGGCGCACTGCTTATCTTGGACGGCGAACATTATCTCTCTTCCTTACTCATCGGACAATGCACTGCATGAGGGATCGACACAAGGCCCTCACCTTGCGGACCACCATCACACACGCACTCGATTTCCATGTCCGGATGATGATACGTAAACGGCCTGTCCTTCAATGCCTCTCGCACCTGTGCGAACTCGATGGGCGCAAAGCTCTGTGCATCGACACCCACGTCCATCGAACGTCCGAGATCCGGGATCCCTCCGTGGCTATGTCCATAGAGGTGCCAGGATCCGAGATTGGAACCCCTCCACACACGTTGTGCGTAGTGATAGAGCGTGATGCGCTTTCCATCGAGCTTCAGATACTTGACTGGCTGTACGCTCGCAAAGAGTTGACGGTATCTTAGTGCGTACTTCGGATCATGATTGCCTTCGATAAGATGAATCCGTCCGCGCAATTCACCAAGATACTCCGCTGTCGTGCGCGTCGAACGGAAGTTGAAGTCCCCGAGATGATAGATATCATCGCGGAGGCCGACGCGGTCATTCCAATTCTTGATCAACACAGCATCCATATTTTCGACACTGTCAAAGATGTAGCGACCATGCGTTAGAATCGCCGCGTGTCCGAAGTGGGTATCAGAGGTAAACCACGTCATTGAAGGATCTCTTGCGTCTGAAATTGCGGGAGTGCGCTCCCAATGAGACGAATGTCGATATTGAACCCGTTCTTGCGAGCTTGCTCGATGAGATCTTTCTCGGTCATGGCCAGTTGCCAACCACGGTTGATAATCTGCCCTCCTCGCGTCAGCGTCACATCATACCAGTTCACTTTAAGCCCCCGAGTTTCGCTTTCCGGATTTCATCGGCAGCGATTTTCAAGCTCCCGTATACGTGAAAGAATGTGACTACTGGAGGCCGACACCTATCGCACAGAGCGAGTGTCTCACGCCCGGTCGTCATTTCAGCCGCTTCACTATCGCCGCATACGTAGCAATCCATCTGTTCTCCTTCAGTCACCAGAACGAGGCAATGTCCCTATGCCCTTGTGATCCGTGGCATCGATTCGCTTCTCGGAGTAGAGTCTCACTCCCGCATGAAGGAGCACGATATCTCGCACACGAATCTCTGTGAGGTGCGTGAAGCGTCTATTCTTGAGGGTTTCTTTCGCAACTTCTTCGGCCAGCGAACACGCGGCGCCGAAGTCGGGCGCGGCGATTAACGTCTCTTCAGGATCGACATCCGCGAGTCGATAGGTATCGGAACCGGCTTCGCGTTTCACGTACTCGAAGGTCGCCTTGTAGACGTTCAGATGTAGATTCACTCGCTGCTCCTGTTTGACGAACTTTTTGCACTTGCACTTGATATTATCAAGTGTATCTGTGCCTTGCGCCATAGCCATGCACGATCTCGGTTTATCACCACGATACTCACCCATCTCGTGAACTTCTTCTCCGTGTCCGCACGTTGCACACACGGACCAACCTTTCAACATCGTCGCATCATTCATATGATACGCCGTGCACGTGACGTGTGTGCATTGTCCACCGTTCTTCAGACACGTGACACTCATCTCGTCTATCTCCATTTCATGAGGTAGTAATGGTCCGATACACGCTACATGTGCGCAGTAACCGTGTCCGAACTTACACCACGGGGGTCTATAACTCCCGATAGGCATCAGTTCAACCCCGCATACTTCTTCACCGTCAGACACGTGTTGCACACTTCAATCTCCGCATCGTGCGTGCCATCAGCCACCGCACGCGTCGTGAACCACGATGATTGTTTACACGATTGGCATCCTCCGAAGTAGATACCTAGCACGAGCCCTTCGTCCGCGCCGATCTTCGTGCCGATGGCGTAGCGTTCTGCGAGTGTCATCGGTCCCTTTCGTCGATGAGCGTGACGTACGATGGATGAAACGTCTTGAGTATCATACCATGACCATCGAGTTGCACAACAACGGAATAACCATCGCTGTCGCATCGATCACAGCCAGTGTAATTCGAGAGCAACCCGACGAACAGCCCGTAACGAACCGGATCGCTATCGCTGTGTGGTTTGATCGCCACGCGTTTACCAATCATATTTTGTGCCTTCTTGCCTCGCGGTTTTCGTCGCGCAGATCTTTCAACTCGTCAGCGGCCTCTTCTGCCGTGACATCGGTGATGTTATTATACTGATCGGCCAACCTCGTGCCAAGCACGTCGAGATCAAACTCTTCCTCATTCATGATTGCGCGTAGCAACTGTCGGTACCGGCGTTCGCTGAGCCGATAGACGTACCCCATCGTTGTCACGATCCTCATAACGTCAGTCCCATCCGTCGCAACTTCGGTTTCCACGTGCCTCTGTTGATGATCCATCGCTCGTAAGTGTCAGCTTCTGCGATGATCCGGTAGATCTTCGCAATGTACCTCGCACGCTTGGCCTTGAACCGTCGTCGCTTGTTCATTCGATCTCCTTCGCGTACTCACAGCCAGAGCAGAAGACAACTTTCGCAGACCGACGTTCGAGTTCTCGCTCATCGTTGCCTTGGACGATGACCTCGCAATCGGTGTCGATGAATGTTTCGCCGCCGCAGTCCGGACAGATACCCGGCAGAGAAGGTTGCACGCAGCGTGAGAACTTCGCCGGGAGCTTACCCGCAGGATACATCTGCTTGAGTGTCATGTTTTCAGCCTCGTCGGAAACGCTACCGATGCTGGATTGATGCGGTAGTAAATCCCTTCACTCGTGATTATACCACAGGCACAGCACTTTTCTGGCGAACTATTTTTCATCGCGAACGGTTCGCGACCCGGTTCTGCTTTCCGATAGCACAACCCGCAGATCGGCTGCGACCAGCTATACCGAACGGCTGTATCTTGTGGATCAAACACGTTGATCTCCCGTCAGATTGAAGTTGTGCGGCGGATTCCACGTGTTGAATCCGTCGATCTTGATGTAGCCGTCTCGCTCACGGATGGCAGTGACACTGTACCACCCACGGACAGCGAACACCGTGCAGTACACTTTATCACCGATCTGGAGTTTCCGCGTGTCCGTGGCTGTCACTGTTTCATCCTCTCTTGAACGTCTATCAGTTCTCGTTCTAGATCATTAATCTCGACAACCAGTGCATGAAGTTTTGCCCCGGCCCTCTCTTGTCTCGCTTTTTCCGCCGCAGCCCGTTCGACTTCCATCGCTGCACGATTGCGATCTCGGATGACCTTCAACCGTTCGATCTGCGCGAGATCCACCGTGCTCGACGGTTTGGCGACTGGCTTCGCCGCAGCCTTCACTGTCTTCTTCGGAAGTGACGTCAGCTTCGCAAGCTGACGTTCGAGTTTGGCAATCTGTTGATGGCTCACTTGCCCTCCGATGACCAAACCGTCAGATCCTGGCCGAAAGGATTGTGATACTTCTCGACGAACACCGGGCGACCGGGAGATGCGAGCGTCTTCGCCTCTTTGATGGCCTCACGCTTGTTCGTGTACTGATTGGCTGAACCCCGGTACGTCCACTGAGGAGCCACACCGAAGCCTTCAGCGTAGTACAGGCGTTCGATGTCGCCTTCCGTGGCCTTGGTCCCGATGACGTAAAGTTCGCGTTTCATTGTGAGGCTCCTTCAGGCGTGAGGACCAGTGAACAGAGGATCCCGCCCGATGATGTTGAAATCGTAGATGCTCTCGGTAACCCGCTCGCCGTTGATGACCGTGGACACGTCGAGAACATCGAGAGTCCCTTCTCCGGGGGCATCTTCGAGCAGCGTGACGGAGCGTTCACCAGTCAGCCAATTCGCGGCGGGGTAGCTTCGACGTAGACCTGATGCCGTGATGCGGACGCGAACGATGGTGCCTTTGGGGTATCCGTTAATCATGAGACAAGTGTAGCACACCTTCAAAAGAATGTCTACTCTCCGCACAAAAAAAAGGCCCCAAGGGTCATAACTCCTTGGGGCCTCGTACTTCAGAACATCTGCCGGTATACCCGGCCAGAGGTCTTAGGCGTTCGCTTCGGCCGCAACCTGCTCACGCAGCTTGGCGAGCTTCGCTTCGAGCTTCGCAGCCTTCTCGGCCAGCGTGGGCTTCGGCGCGTTCTTGCGCAGTTCCGCCCGCTCTTCCTTGCTCAGCTTCGCCTTCGGTACCCGAGGACCAGCGAAGTCCCCTTCGACGGTGAAGGTGTCCACCGGCTTCGAGTCCGGAAAGTCCGTGACGGAGAGCCGTGCGACGGTGCGAAGTCCCGAATACAGCGCGTACTTGCCACTCTTCGAAAGACCCTTCAGCTTCAGTGTGATTGCCATGTGTGTCTGTGCTCCTGATGAAATGTTGATGTCCGTTGTCCCACTCGACTGAGGTAAGTCTACCGCAGGTTCGGTCGCCGTGTCTACCGTTTTCTGCGTCTCGGTCCCGTTACCTGCCAAGAACGCTTCCGGCGAAACGAGCCCCGTGGCTGGTTTCTTGGATCCCCACACCCTCTGACCGCAGTAGCAACGGGTACCGAACTTGCTTCTCGGATACACGTGATCCAGCGTGGTACAACTCCCCGGCCTTTCGGCTCCGTTTCCTTTTGCGCTCCCCATCGTTCCGCTCTCCTGTAAAAATGCTGGCCGCGGGTGTCGGGACCTACCGTTTACCGGGCAACTTCCCGTCCCGGTTCTCGGACTGATTATCTACCCGCGTTACTGCCAGCGAAAGCCCCGTCTGCCCAACGAAGTGGCCCCATATTCAAGTCAAGGGGCCGTTGACCGTGGCTCTGCTCTGTACCCCGGCATTGGCCACCGTCACCGGGCGCATCCGACTGTTGGAGGCTTCTCTTCGCCGCTGCCCTCAACCACAGACAGTGTAGCATGATTTTTTAAGAATAGCTACTTTTCTATAGTGTATAGCAGAAGCGACACGTTATTCCGCTTCGAGGAGTTCCACCACATCATCCCACCGGTCAGATGTTTTCTGCAACAGATCGCGATGCCGATCTTCTTCCTCAACCTTCTCGCTCCACGCATCTTCATCACGCACACTGAGGATCGTGCTGCGAATCAATTCCACGATCACCGACGGCTCCAGGGCATCAAGTTCCCAACTATCATCCCCAAATTCCGCGATGTACGCCTTTGCACGCGAGTCTGTGAGCTTGGCCGGGTTCGGTGGTGGATTGAAGCGTTCGATCTGATCCCAGTTCAAGGCCAGCCGATTGAACTCCACTCCGCCCATGAACAATTCCATGCGATCATAGATATCGCGAGACATGTCTTTGCCACTCGGATCATGATCGCCAAAATGGAGAATGAGCGGCGTCTGTTCCGACATGTATCGCTTCAGTCGCTGTGCTCCTACCCACATCTCAGACTGGCTCGTGTAGCCACGACATGAGAAATACGGGACATCGAGTTCTTCGCAGACGCCTTCCACAACTCCGGCCACGGCATCTTTTTCAATCCAGACTTCGGGACGAAACTTCTGCGTCGCCCACTTGTCGATCCGAAACTGATTGGCCACGTCTGCCACGATCTCTGTCGGATCCGTCCAGTGCGCCACACTTCGAATACCACGCGTACGATCCACAATCGCATTCCAATCGATGAGCCCACACAGTCTACCGTCATTGATCGTGGCACCGAGCAGCGTATATTCTCGTTGCGTGTTCGGAATAATATCCCGGCTTACAAACTGGTAGAATAACTGCCGGAGCGTCAGTTGGAATCCCTGCGCGTTGTACTCCGCAATGATCTGGTTCGCTTTGAGAATCGTGGCGAGTCGTTTGCCGCCGATCTTTTTATCAATGTAACGGATCTTTGGCATCCCACTCCCTCAACTCTTTTATCACTGTACCTTCTGGTTCTCGTTCGATCATCTCGATCTCTCTTTTCGAATACAATCGATTCTTTTCGTAGCGAGCAATCCGATCCGATGGTCCATCGGTGATGTCCCAACTCGCGACTTCACCGCCAGGATTACATCCGAGCAGATGTGCCTTCGTAAGTGCCGCCGCGATCCACTCGGCGCCTTCCATATGTTGTGGAAATAAACTGTCGAGCGACATCTTCTCAGCAGAGGCTTCCTCATCGGTTACGTCGATGATCGCACATCCGAGATTACCCTTGTCTCCGACGAAGCTAAGCCAGAATGTTTTTGCCATCACTTCCTCTCAAAGAGATGCCACACGAACGGCCCCTGCTGAAACGTCGCGATGTGAACTTCGTTCTCGAACACCGGGTGTCCGGTACCGTGGACGGCAAACCTTCGATCTTCGCGTGCGTGCTCCGGATCCACGAGTGCCCATACGCACGGATGTCCCGCTTGGATATCCGCATGTAAAATCTGTGCCCCGATGGGCATCGGGATAACCAAGTTATCCGTGATTTCGAACTCATACTTGAAAACGCGTTTCATGACTTCCTCTTTCTCCAAAGCATCACTCCTATGGAGATGACACCCATCCACGCAAAGGCGACCATTGCCGCGAGGAGACATGTCATCAAAACATCGATGATCGTCTTCAGTGTCTGGTCCATTTTAGCAACCCTTCCCTGCCGCGAGATCCTTCTTGTTGATAAAATGACTGGAGACACCGGCATCGCCTTCTCGCTGCCTCGCGCGTATGACGTAGATACACGCGCCTGATGTCTCGACGACATCAACTTGCACAGCATTCAACCACGCATCATCATCTGTGCCAGATATGCGTGCTGCTGACCACTGCCGTGGGAGTGGAGGCCGCTCTACCTGCGCCTTCCCATTCATCTGCGCGTAGAGAACCCACCCGGCAATCAACGCCAGAAAGAAGATCACGTACGCGATGTAGTCTTTCATTTGTCGTGTCATTTTTCAATGTCCTTCGGAGTGATCACCACATTACCTTGTGGAAATTGACAGGCTCGAAACGGTATCCACGTAACATCAGTACTTTTCGCAGGTTCCCATCTCGTAAAATGCTCTGTGCGTCTATCTCCGTAGATAACCAATCCGCCCATCGCTTCACATTTTGCGACAGTCTGTTTCTCTAATGCAATTTGTTCAAGGAGCAGCCGCTCGCGATAATCGGATCCGGCATTTTCACCATCCTTCAACTCGCGACTACACCCTGCAAGACTCACGAGTAGCACGAGTACAATCTTCTTCATATGATCACACTTGCCTCTCTGTTCGCCTTCTTTCGCGCACGCCACGCGCGTCTCTGCGCGATAGCCATCTTCTTCTTCCCGGCTTCAGTCTGCGTCCAGTGCAATTTCTCACGAGGACCAGATCGCAGCAGGGCATTCACGCGCCGACCCTTGGCTGTCTGCGTCCAGTGTTTCTTCTTCTTCGGCCCTCGCTTCACTGACTCGATGATCGCCGCTGCCTTCGCTCGCGTTTTCTTCCCGGACATCTCGGCACGGATCTCCGTGATCGCCATCTCTATGGCGTCTCGCTTACGTTCTAGTCTTTCGAGTAGATGTGCTATGGTCATTGACTGAATCCTTATCTGAGGAAGACCAGACAGACAGTACGACGACACCCGGAGAGTCAGGACCTATCGTCGCTCGATGAACTCCAGAATGTCCTAGCTGTCTTGTACAAAAGATGAGTCCGTACTCGTGAGTATCCTTACACGCCTCACAGAGTTTCACCTTCATTTGTCTCCTTCTTTCAAAATGATCCGATGATGTTCCGGAACACAGACGAGTTCTCGATGTTGATCTTGCCACGGCCACTCTGCGGATACCACCCAACAGAGATATGTTTGCCCCGACGCATCACGTCGTTCGAGTGGTATCGATCTGATGAATCCTATGACGACAAGTGACATGAGCGCAAAGATTGTCAACATGAGGAATAGACCACCGAAGCATCCTTCTCTATCTTTGAGCATCATTTTTAGTTGAACTTCTTCGAGAGCAGTCAGACTCACGTCGTCTCCTTCATTTGCGGCCAGTTTTTCGACACTTGAATCAGACGATCTTTCGGGAGTTCGTCAAGCGCTTTTGCCCACCCGATCTTGACTACCCGAAACGCGAGGTTCATCGCCGCGCCAAATTGAGCCCCGGAACACCCAAGATTTTGAATCTTCGGCGTAACCTCGTCCTGAACATTTCTATAGAACGTCTTCCACTCTTCGGGCTCCACCTCCCACGCGATCTCAAGCGTGAGCAGTACGCGAATCGCTTCAAATGCGATGATGTGAATGACCTGTTCATATCCAGGCCCGAGTCCGCCCATCTCTGCCGTCCACACGATCTCTCCGGCGTCCCATCGTGTAAGTGCTTCGGCCGCTGTCTCTGGTTTACTGTCCATTATTTCTTCCTCCCAAGGAGATTGTGATCGTCAAACGCCTCACCGATGTCGATCCCGAGTTGCCTCGCCAGCAGTGTGTTCTCCACGAATGACATCGAGCAGTCATGCTCTCGCGCCAGCCTCTCGATCTTCTGTCGTATCGCGGCCAATGACCCGAAGGTCAACTGCTTGCGGTTACGTGCACGCTTCATGATTCTCACTGTTACTCACCTCCGTATTGTTCCGGTAACGAATCGATCACCGAATCTGATAGGGCATCGAGATCTTCCTTCGATAGCTCCTTCTTTAGATAATCTTTCGGCTCAAGAATCTTCCCACCCTGCATCACCATCGACGGCATCCACTTGCTTCGCACAAACGCCTCAGCGTTCTCACGTCCCCACCCTCCTCGTGCTGGCTTCCCACTGAACGTGCTCGGTATCTGATCCCAGAACGTGCCTTTCTCTGCAAGATAGGTAATCAACTCTTCTTCCGTTGCGAACACAGGTGTGACTGGTGTGCCCTCGCTCACAGTCTCGTACACTTGATAGTGCGTGGGTTCGCTAGTGTACGCGGGACGATAGTATTCAGGATCCGGGGGAGGACCATCGTACGCTTCGTACGAGAGTTTACGGCTCTCTTCACTCGTATAACTCGGGAAGTCTCCTGCCTCCCACTTCGCTTTCTCCGCCTCGTAGACGCGCATCGCTTCTTCCCACGTCTTGTTATGCAGGGGCTTGAAGCAGTATCCTCCACTCTCGCGTGCTTCGTCGCATCCCCCCATCCACGGAGAGTGCTCGCACTTCTGTCTCGGATGTTCCCATCCTGGCGGTACCCGTCGGATCTCACGTCCCATGTTTCAACTCCTCTTGTATCTGTTTCGCTCTCGCACGATATTCCGCTGCCTGTTTCATGGCATACGATGCTTCAGATATCTTTGCCTCTGCCATCCTCTCATACTTCGCTGCCTCTCCGAGCGCACGATGCGTGCGGAGATCGGCAAGGAATTGTTTGAACTCCTCTTCTGTAAGCGGAGTGTGTCGTTTGCGTTTCGGGAGCACTTCTATAGAGGCCCCGAACCAAGGATTCCCATAATCGCGTCCGCGCGTCGAACACATCTGCGAGAGAAGTGTCTGCGCATCCTCGTACCGGAAGACTAGACGAGGTGCGGCATAGAGATTAGATGGACTACCACTTCGAGTCAGATATCCGTCGTGAAGTAAGCGAATAACCGCACAGCGTTTCTTCACAACGTCACGACCCTCTCGAACATCGCGTCTTCGAGCGTAGTACTCAACCCACGTACCGCCTTATCAGCGACTTTTTTCGCATACTCCTGCGCATTTTCAAACGATCCGATGTGTATCAGGCGCACGAACTCTGTAGCGTACGCGACTTCCCAGACGTGTCCCGCGCTGACGATAAATTGTGATCTCATGTCACTGGTCCTCCGGTATGATCTCAATCGCCGTCTCTAACTGATCACGAACGGACTCCCACTCATCAAGCGAAAACGTCAGGTCGCCGCACTTGACGAACGTCATGTTCTTTGCCTTCGCTGTAAAGAGACGGCAATGCACGTGGCCTCCGATGATCTCGTAGCGCATACGGATAATCATTCTCTCCCCCACTGCCTCTCGTTGTGTCGTGCAAGTACCTGACGTAATTGCAACCAGACATCGACCTCAAGAAAGATCGTGTTCGTGACTGTAACACCATCCTCTGTAGTCAAGATCAAACGATTGTCTTTGACCTCGACGTACACACCATCACCGATATAGGTTTTCACGCAACCTCCGACATCTGTTGCATCAGGATCGCCCTCTTCAACTGATCCTGGTAAGACTTCAACGAAAGAATCTTCACGTGCTCCATCGTCAGCGTCCACTCGAAGCCCGCACGTTTCGTTTCAGCTTCGGCCCACTCCCACGCGGCATACTCCTCGACCAGACACTGACGCATGTGTACGGGATCCCAATGGTCGCCTAACGTACCGAGAGAGATCCCACTACCATAAGGCGCGATAAGATGCCCGAACTCATGCAGCGCCGTTACGAAGGAACATTCATCCTTGATTTGAGGTAGCATCAACAAACGTAAGTCTGGCGTCGCTGTGCCTTCGTGTGGAGGGAGATCTGTAACCTCCATCACGCGAATCTGATGTGTGATCGCGAGAGATACTAGGTGCGTCTTGTACTCGCTTGATGATCTAAACATCGTCAGACTCCCTTACTCTCAGCCACGAGGATTCGATGCCTACTCCCGGCATACCCACGGTGATGTATTCTTCGAGGGCTCCACACTCACACTCACGAAAGTCTCTGCCCACTAGCGCACCTTCGTATGGTTCTTCCTCGTGATACACCCACGTGTGTATGTGGATCCCGAAGGCGGAGAGTAGGTGTTTAAACATCTCGCTTCCCTGTGATCTTCGGTTCGTTCACGTTGATAATCTCCGCCGCACGCACAGCGAGTTTCTCTGCCAGAGCCAGCTTTCGATAGACGCCGCCGACCTCGACGGACTTGACGATCCGTGGGTCATCGATACCAGAGGCAAAGACGCTATCGTCGATTACTTGCAGCACGACTCTATACATCTTCATCCACCTCTATCGTGATCGTTCGCTTCACATCAGCCACGAGATCTGCACCGCACTCCGGACACTGAAAATGTGCGTAGTCCGTCTTTCGAACCACGTCGTAGATCATGCTGCCAAGGTCTTCGCCGCACTCAGGGCAGAGGTGCATTACTTTACCTCTGCTCGGCCTAATGGGTCGCACTGAATCTACCATCTGGTGGAATACACGTGTGTGTCATCATCTCCGTGAACCCGCATGCCTCTTGTCTCTCGACTAAAAACCAGTCTCCGAAACGATGTTCGTGCTTCGGTTTACGTCCTAGAATAGCGTCGAGCCATGTCATGACTTCTCCTTTTTCATCTCTTCTAAGATCTCGGTCAATGCATCGCAGACGATCTGCATGTACGACTTATTCTCGCACGAATCCGGAGGTGTGTAGTACACACCACCCAGCCCGTTGTTGCTCCGCACGTATCGCAACTCTGCTAGTAGCCGATCTATGTCCTGTTGCGTCATCGTCCCTGCTTCTGGATCTCTGCATACATCACCTGAAGATCGTCTCGAACTTGATTCAACGCCGCAAGTCGAACATCCATTTCCGTTCGTGCTTGCGCATACGCATTCGATCCTTGCACGTAGTAGTCACGCCCGTGGACGGTGATGTCGAGTACCGCCTTACGTGCCTCGCGCACGGCCCTCACCGCCGTCTCCAGTTCTTCGAGCAGATCTTTCTTGCCCGTGCCGTTCGTGTGAACCGTTGGGATCATCATTGTTCGAGACTCCTCTTGTAGTTGAGAAGCACCTTCAACTGTTCGTGGAGGCCGACGATTTTCTTCAGACTCTCGATTACATCAGCCTGCGCCTGAATCAGTCGATCCTTTGTCTCGATAGCGGCTTCATATGCCTTGATCAACTTGTCTTGTGCGTCTACAAGTTCACTTACCATTATTCCTCCACATACTTCACATCATTGACAAGCGTCTTCAGCGCCTTGAGAGCCTCGTTGTACTCCCTCGCGTTCCGTGGGTAGACATCACCATCGGGCTTACTCAAGATGCGTAAGAAGCCAGTGAGACGTTCGATGCGTTGTAAGATGTCGAACTTCATAATTCCACTCCATGTACGCAGGTATCTGAACTTTCCCCACGTACCCAACGGTTCACAGGCTCAGACCGTCACCGCCGAGCCTTCACAGGCTTTCGCCTCCGGACATCGGACAGTATGAAAAAACGGGAGGAGCCCGAAGGCCTCTCCCATTCCGTCAGAACGCTACCGCCAGCACCTTTCCGGCCGCACGGTCCGCATCCACTCGTTCGTCCGCGTACGGCGTCTCCTGCGAGAGCCTCGTGAGCCCCTGCGCCATGCCCCATGCGCTGTTCGGATTGAGATCCGGCTCGCGCACCTCGCACAAGTCGTAGGCCAAGTCCAGAGACTTGCGCGTCACTCCGAGATTCTTGATCCCGAAGAGTCGGTCGAGAACCTCGTCCTTGTCCTTGCCCAGCACACAACTTACGGCTCGCTTGATGCGGGCTTCGTCGTCGCTCGCGCTATCCTCGGCGTACTCCCGCAACTGTCCGGTGATTTCCCCGAACGCCCGGTCGTCCGCGTTGCCGATATGCTTGATGCGAAGCTCGCTTACTTGCTTGGCTCCCCACACGATGTGGTTGCCGCACACGTGCCGATACAAGAAGCGAGTCACCGTGAAAGCCGCAGATCCGACCTCGCTGTTCGAGATGAAGAAGCCTCGCGCCAGTCCATCGGGATTCCCCGGTTCGCTGATACGCTTCGCATCGTTCACCATGAACACGAACATGTCGTGGTCACTCGCGTAAAGGCCAGCCGGTGCAATCTCGTCTCCGACGTTCACACTCAGCCCGAACCTCGCGCCGTGAAGTACGTCCTCGATGGTCGCCTTGCGCGTACCGGGCTGGTCCGGATACGCCGGACGCGCCGGAGGTACCTGCCATCCAAGATCCGGCAGTCTCAGGAGTCTCGACGTGATGTCGCTGTTCCAGATACGCGTGTACTTCTCGGAGGTGATAGCGCGTGCGAGCAAGTCACCGTTGGCGTGAAAGAGCAACTCGCGATCCGAGCGGTCAGCAACCTTCACCAGACCGTGGTTTAGGTTCTGCACCGCGAGACTCGCAGGGAGCGCCCGCAGGTAGCTTGCCGGGGCATTCACCGATTGCGCAAGCTGACCGAAGGACCAGTGCGTGAGACGCGCGGGGATGTTGCCCTTGCCCACGAGGAGCACTTCGCCATCTTTGGCTTCCGCTCGCAGCGTGTTGAAGGGCACCGTCTTTTCCACCGCACTCTGACGGTAGGTGGAGACAGCATCGTGGAGTTCCTGAAGGGTGGCGAACCGTTCGTCAACCGGACGATTCGACCATTGGTTGGACGCCTTGAAGAGATTCATTGCTGACTTCCTTTGTCCTTCCTACCGCTGCCCGGATATCGGGTGGCCGTGGAGCGAACAAGAGAAGTGTAGCACTTCTTAAAAAGGTTGTCTAGACCTTTTTTCGGGCCGGATTGGGAGAGGCAGAGGATCGGTGGGCAGACACCAGTGCATCACACTCCGGGCACTTCTCAGTGGGCTTTGGCGAATGAACCCCGTACGCACGTGTGATGACCTTGCCGCAGGCCGGAGGTGTGTCCGTGTCTGGAGGCAGACCATAGGACGTACGGAAGGCGTGGAGTTGATGATCGAAGTTCATTTCCTACCTCCCATGCACAGGATGATGAATTGGAGATGCTGACGGGAGTCCTCGTAGCGTAAGACACAATCGTCACACGTGCATCGACTTCCGGCAAGAAAATCATTCTGGTTGATACGCGTGAGATTCTTGTCGAGCCCGTCCTTCCGATGAGGATGGTACACACGAGGATCACGTTCTGTCACTTCTTCCTCCAGTACCCATACACACAGCGAGTCCCATCTCTCGACGGATCATGCGTATCGTGGATGACTCCATCGATCACGGTTGTGAAGTGTTTGCTGACGGCGACGATCAAACGGCCCATCGGAAGTTCGCCTTGCCGGAGATGCACGGTACAACCACTGCCGATCTGCATCGTCGGTGTCCAGTACCATCCGAGTGCCGCCATGTAGTCTTTGAACCACTTGCGAGTCGTATGGATCCCATGTGAGGCAGTATGCTTGCCGCTGATTTTTCCACTGTGCTTCGTGCGGCGTTCGGTGGCCGTGCCTGCTGCCAGTGTAGCGTACACGTCGGCGTAATATTGCTGTGTAGCAATCGCAACCGCACGTGTGACGCAATCACCTGTGCTCCCGAGATAGCCAGCCGCCTTGCGGCCTCCATCGTCGTAGATGAATTTCATTTTTGATTTCTCCAGTACTCCTCCGCGAGTCTCTCCTCTTCGATCATGTCTGCCGCGTAACGGTTGTCAGCCTCACGTTGATCGGCCTCGATCTTCGCGACCTGTTCGGTGAACTCCGGTCGTAAGCGAATTGTGATGTCGTGGCCGTGGGCTGCGCAGGTTTCGTTTCCGTTCTCGGAGTCATCGACGTCGGTCGTGCCGCACGTCGCGCAGTAACTCTCGAAGTGTTCGCAGCCATCATCAGCCCACGCACGGCAGATCGGACACTGCCAATTGCCTTGCGCGGGACCACACGACGAGCAATGCGTATCACCGCACATACAAGGTCCGTAGCTCATTTCGCCTCCCAATAGCGATCCACATCAAACGCCGGTCCTCCTCCACGCGTTGCCGGTTGTAACACGGTACGCTCCGATGCCTTCGAGGTATTGTGTCCTTGAAAGACAACCTTGTTGCGCGTCGCCGTCACTGCCGGATATTCATCGAGCAATCGTTGCGCCTCTTCAGACGTGAGAGGGTACGACGTACCGGTAGCTAAGAATGTCAGTATGAACGGTCGTGCTTTTGCGGTGATTCTCATGCGTCAGTCCCTCCTTCGTAAGTTGTCGCCACACGAATCGCTTCGTCTTCAGCTATACCAAGCACTTGCAATGCATCGATTGCGCCTGTTCTAGTATAGCCGATCCGAATCAGACCAGCGTAGACATCGAACAAAATTCTTTCTAATCTCACGCGTCACCCCTCCTCTATCATGGCTTCGGCTTCTGCGTTCTGATTCTCTATCGCCGCTGCATCTTCAGCGAATGCACAGTACGTTGCGAATCAAGACGATGAGGCTGCGCTCAGTCTCAGGAGATCCAACTGACTGTTGACATCCCAGCCTTGCGCCTCTGCGATCTCCTCTCGAAGGTTCTCATGCGTCCCCTCTCTCCACCAGAACCACGTCGGCCCCTGTACTCATGTGACTGGCACCGATCTCGTCGCGGAAAAGTTGCGTGACCTCCCGTAGTTCGTCGATGAGTTCCTGATGTTCGTCCGCACCATCACTCTCTTCGATGACGGACTGCGCACGGCTAACGATGTCGAGTAACTGTCCCGCAGTCATTCTGTTCATATCCTCACTCCTTCAGCCTGCGCGAACCGATACAACGGTTCATCGTTGAGTACCCACTCGCGCCGTTCGTTGTCGTTGTACTTCGGTGCAGGTTCGGGAATAACTCCTCGACCTCCGCGTCCATCGTGGCGAAACCGAACACTGTTGATCTGCGCGTCGATGGTCGAACGATTGTCTCGGATGAAGTTCCGAAGAGTCATTGATGCTCCTTATTGATCGTGACTGCCGTAGTCTTGCCCGTTCGAAACTTGCGGCCCTCTTCGTCCGAGAACCACCCACTCTTCCCCTTGACGAACACTTTCTCTCCGACTCGTGGATTGAAGTACGGATTGTAGACAAACCGAAACTTCTCGCCAGTCCGGACCATCCAGTAGGGCACCCACGTGATCTTCATTGTCTCACCATCTTCACGGAGTAGAACGACGCTTCGAGTTCCGCACGCTTGAGCGCGTCTTCTGCCGTCTTGTACCCGCAGCCTCCGGCACCGTCCGCACGGAACCCGAACGTGCCGTCGTCGTGTTGCAGGGCCTCGACCCAGTGCTTACCCTTGCGCGATTGCCATCGAGCTAGAACCTTTGTCATGTTTAAATTCTACCGCCGTTTCGATTCAGTGTCAAGAAGTTGCGGCGTTTCGAAGATGACCGATAGAGCACACAAGGAGTCTCAGCCCGGAGCGGCTCGAAGACCGGGAGTCTTCGCTACTACGTAGGGAGTTGAACCCTAACCCTTGTGTGCTCTACCCGTCATCCTCTGACGGGGCCGTACTACCGGAGGCCGCATGCTGTGAAGAACCTGTCCCGGTCGAACCGGTTGTTGTCCCTCGTCGCGACGTCTGCGAACGCGTACGCCGCGTAGGTAACAGCATCCTTCGTGCGTTTGTACTCCGCCTCGTCGAACCGGAGCTTGGCGTTGTCCAGATCCTCTTTCATCCGAGCCGCGAATGCGATGAAGTGCTTTTTCGTCATGAGTTAATTCTACCTCCTTTCTGATCCGGTGTCAAGAAAGTTCGACGTTTTACTTCCATTCCGGTGCATGTAACGTCCACGTTCTTTTGCCCGGTTCAAGAGGTACGCCAAGCGTGTCCCACATCGGCACGTACTCCGGGTTGCCCACCTTCGCCTGCTTGCAGTAATCGCAACTACATCCACCAGTCGGTCGTTGCAGTTCGAGAGGCAGTCTCACGTAGACCGCGCCGGGATTCTTGAGAATCTTGAGAAACTTGGGATCCAATACTCTCCAGCCTTGAACATTCATCGCTTCACCCATCCATCTCCGACCGTGAAATCAGCCACCATTTCGGCCTGCGCCTTGAACGTGGGCACGTCTACGCCCCACTGCGTCCCACCGTCGAACGTGCGCTGATTCGCCGCCCACACGACTCCGTGGTACTTCTTCGCCACACCGTCGGCCAGCTTACGGTTCGTCAGGAGGCCCGACGTTTTGCCGTTCGCTTCAACTAAGTAGTACCGTTTTTCCATGCTTAAATTCTACCCTCTTTTCGATTCGGTGTCAAGAAGTATCGACGTCAGAAGTAAACGCGCGCCTTGCGCCACTTCAACTGGAATGGATCCCAATGCCAGTAAAACGGCCATGCCAATTGTTCCGAGGGTTTTGCAGGTCTATCATTCATTTTTACCTCCTACCACTGACAGATGTTGTCTCCCCGCAACTTGCACCGTGACTGGCATCCCGAGTGATTCGCCTGTTCGACGGAGATCTCCGTCACGCGCCCGGTCTTCCGTAAGTCATTGAATGCACGTCTCTTAAGCCACACCTTGCCACTCCATGCGGACGGTTCGTCGATGGTCAGTCCACAAGAAATGAGTGCACCATTGTCATGTCGCAATGCCCACTCTCGTGTGACGTACGCCCGGTACGCCTTTCTGTTCTTGCGGTCGTGGATGGTGATGAACATGTTTAGATTCTACCGTACAATCCGATCCGTTGTCAAGAATCTGCGGACTCTCTACACGCTCTCCAGCAGGCTCGATACAGTTTCGCGAGTTTCCCTACCGCTTGACGAAACGTGCAGTTGTATGTGCGCCTCGTATCTCGGATCTCGCCAATAAAATCATCGCCGCACTCTTGTCGGTAAAATTGATAGGCACGCGTATTTGTGATAAGTTTCACAATCTCTCCCTCACTACCTTTCACCATAATCCGCTGAGATACTCACGCACGTCTTTAATGGCGCAGTTTAGCGATGAATTAGGTCGTTCGCTACGTTCGAGAAATACCTTTGCGTCCGTCAGGCACTGTGATCTCGACTCTGCCAGATGCCAGTTCGTGTCATTGATGCCGTCGTTGGTTCGAAAACGCCAACCCCACGACTTTACTCGTCGAATCTCCTGAGGTGGTCGGAGTCCAGACTTCGGATTGTGTTCAGGTAGTGTAAACGGAATCGACCAAGGCAAAGGCGACTGGCCTTCGTAATACGCCTGCGAGACATGGCCAATTGAGTCTTCCAAGGAGCGGCCGTACCCCCAGACTACCCACTCTCTATACGCTATGTGCAGATGCCATCTGCACTTCTCTACATCAATCATCACAATCTCTCCCTCACTACCTTCTCCACCCACGCACCTTTGGTTACATCTGCGATACTTTTCGCATCAGCATACACACCGAAACGAAACGCTCGCGACCATGCATTGGTCGCAAACGTTTCTCGTCCACTGATCGCATGATAAGATACCGGACGATTTGGTATCCTCCACGCCACGATGTAGAAAACATCGACGATGCCCTTCGCGTCGGCCTTGCTGAAGTTGCTCATAGAAAAATATCCACGGTCCATAATGCGACCTTAATCACTGCGATGAGAAACACACCAACCAGACCAACCACGATACCAACGATCAAGATCATCCACAAAAAAGCAAGCGTAGCAGCGGCAATCGCAAGGATGCTTGCGAAGATGGCTCGAATAAAGGTCATCATTTTACCTCTGCTTTTTTCATCTCCGTGAACCCGCACGGGCACACGCGCGTATTCCACCAGACCGTGGATTCGGTGCGCCCAAACGGCCCCCTCAATACCTCTTGTCTTTCGACCAAAAACCAATCTCCGAAGCGATGTTCGTGCTTCGGTTTACGTCCGAGCACTGCATCCAACCATGTCATCTCACCCTCCCCACACGATGCATTTTCCGAGAAACTGCTCGCCATTCCAGATCCCGTGCTTCTCATCGTCCACCGTCACTACCGTAGTACTCGCTGGCCGTGGTACCTCCCAATGAATATCGACGTTGTCTCGCTTGCATCGTGCTTCGAGTTGCGCCACCGTCATGGGGGTGTTGAATGGGCTGTCTGTCATCGCTTACTCTCCTGTTCGATTCTCGCATTCCAACCACGATCCCAATCGGTATCCCCCTGAGAAAAGTCTCGATACCCCGGAAGTTTGTGCTGAATGGCTTCGTCCGCCTCCATCCAGCCTCTGACGTAATCGGTCATCGAATCACCTCTTGTAACGCCGCCTTCAATCCAACCACGTCCAGATCCTCGAAGCCTCCGATCTTGATGGTGCCGGACTTGTGCGTGTAGAGCGTGAACACGGCTCCGTTGAACGTGCCAGTGACTCCCCACCAGTCTTGTCCCCCGAAGTCATTCGTCTCCCACTCCCCGCGCCAACCCGCCGCAGCTTCGAGCTTGTTGATGGCGTCGTTCGTGTCCTTCTCGTCGAGCCAGTCACGTCTGCTCGTGCCGTTGCTGTTCTCCATCCTCCAGACTAGACCGTTCATCGCTTCACCTTATTCAGCATCACGAAGCTCCCACCGTCGTAGCTCGCGCGTCCGTAGTACTCCTCACCGTTGTTCGCTTTCACTCGCAGACTCACGAACCGTCCACCGAAGTTGTGACGATACACACGAGCCGACGTGACTGTGCCGATCTCCGCGCCCATCCACGTCGTGACCTTGCCGTGCGTGCGAAACGGTGTGTTGCCAGTAGCCACACCATCAGATGCGAGCGTGTAGTAGGCCCCGAACCGCGACGGTTTCGCCGCCCAAATCTCAAGGTTCTTCGCGTCTACCTGTTCGTTCGTCAGGTGATTCTGACAGACCTGTTCAGTCATCGATTCATCTCCTTCACACGTACCCACACATCCCCACCGGCACGCACGTCGAAAGTCGCGTCAATCAGAGACACACCAGTCAACTCCACGCGGTACCGAGTTTTCAGTTCGCCCGCAGTGAGGATCTCACCACTACCACGAGCTTTCCACAGTTGGGCCTCCGACCAGTGCTTCATCGCTTCATCTCCTTGACCACCTGTTTCCAGCAGACCGGCGCAACCGGCTTCGGCTGTGCCTTGTCGAACCATGCCGCGAGCTTCTGTGTGTCAGTCATTGAGCTTCCACATCATAGCACTTCTTCAAAAGAATGTCTACCCACAAAGCCCTTGACAAGCCTCTCATTTTATGCTAACTCGTCAATATCGCAAAATTCTTAGGAAAAACGATAGTATTGGACATCACAAGGTTTTTAAGTTAGAGTAGGCCACCGCTCGGAATCCTGCCGGACCTCCGCGGTGGCGAGGCACGTCTGGCCGACGTTTGCTTCTGTGTGATCTCTGCTCGCTCAGAGATTCACAGGAGACTCGCCTCTTTCCTCATGGAGCGAGCTAACATGAATCTGTCTCCCGCTCTGGCGTTGTGATGTCAGAGACTCCACAAGATCCCCTCGATCTCGTCGGGCCCGGAACTCAACATGAGGCCCTGACCTTCTACACCACACGCAATCTTTTCTGTACCCCTGTACGGCAAGCAGAAAAGAAAGGGCGATTGTCTGGATGGAGCGCGAACACGCACCGCGTGACGCCAGCCGAATTCCGTCCGGGTGATAACGTTGGTGTCCTCAACGGTACCATCGTCGGAGATGGTTGGTATTTCTACGACGTGGATATCGATGTCGTTGATCCTGTCTTTCGTAAGATCATTGAGAACCTAATCCCTCCAACCGGATGGTGGTACGGCAGACCCTCCAAACCCAGATCGCACGCCAACTATCTTGCGCGTGGCGTACTCCGGACTCGTAAGTACGTGGGGGTCGATGGCAAGGTCATCGTAGAGTTGCGGGGTACGACACAGAAGAAAACCCATACACTCTCTGTGGCTCCGGGCAGCACGCACAGCACAGGTGAGCCCATCCGATTCGTTTCTCCTATCACTCCCATCGGTCGCATCGATACCCCGTCAGATCTCGAAGAAGCGGTTCAGCACGGCGCCATTGGTGTCATCATCGCGTCGATCTGGCCGGAGAAAAACAGACACAATCTCAGATTAGCGTTCGCCAAGATCTTACTGGAGCTTGGGATCAACAAACCTCGCGTCATTGACATCCTAGAGACGGTCATGGCCGCGACCGATTCTAATGTTGAGGATGTGAGTGGTGCTGTCGATACCACGGCTGATGCAATCAAGCGAGGACAAGCCACTGCTGGGAGTAGTACGCTCATTGATGTGCTTGGGCAGAATCTCGGGACCACGACACTCAATGCGATCAACAGCATTGTGCGTGTGGGGGCCGTCGCTGATGATGGAACTACGATCAACACACTGAGCCTCACGTGGCCGATGGTGGATCGGGCATGGACGAGAGTCGTAGCCGCGAACGAACCTCCTGGGATCTTCAAACGTGGCGATGACATCGTGATCCTCAGGGACACGAACAATACGTGCCTCACAACCTTGTATGAAGAACAGTTGAAGCTCGAAGAACCCTCAGCCCTCCGCTCTGTCTCAGGCTTTCGATCTATTGAAACCGATTCGTTCCGAGAGATCGTGGGCCGCATGATTCCCTGCGTCGAGGTGCGTCCACGCAACACAACACCGAACGTCTATCCGGGGCGTGACTTCGCGAATATGATGTTGAAGTCCGCAGCGGTACCCCTTCCGGAACCAATGGGCTTCAGTCCTATTCCCTTCTTCACCAATGAAGGGTACCTGATCACGACGCCGGGGTTCCATCGCAGTAGCGGCATGTTCTATCAGCCCTCACGTGATTTCGATCTCCCTCCGATTCCAGATCGCCCATCGAAACAAGATGTCGCGAAAGCGATTAACGTGCTTGATGAGATGGTGTGGCAATTCCCATTCAAAGGGCGATCCGGTCATCATCCATTTCTTGACGTCCAGCAAGGGTGCGACTGGCGTGAGACAGCCAGCTACGCGAACATGATGGCCTTCCCGCTCACGATCCTCACGCGGAGTCTGTTCAATGCCGTGCCGCTCTTTCTGGTAGATAAACCAACGACGAGAACTGGCGCCTCATTGATGGTCCAGTGTTGGTGCTATATCCTGACGGGTGCATGGCCCTCGGAAGCGGAGTGGGATAGTAATGAGAGTGAGCGTCGTAAGTTCCTCACAGCGGTTCTCATTACCGGTGCGCCGATTGTCTTCCTCGATGAAGTCAAGGACCTCAAGAGCCCGGACCTCAATAAGATCTTGACCGGGAAAGGTGCGAGGTTAGGTAGAATTCTTGGTAGCACAGAGATCACGAACCCACAGAATTTCTCGACCTTCGTGGCCACAGGCAACAACCCGACGTTTCCGAAGGACATGGCTGGGAGAATGTGCAGGATACGATTAGATTCTGCGATGGCTCGCCCGAGTGATCGTACACAAGGGTGGACCAAGGATCTCATGTCGTGGGTACCTGCACATCGATTCGAGTTACTCGCTGCACTCTATACACTTGTCAAAGCGTGGATTGCGGTGGGTCGGCCTCCTCACAAAGAGACGCGAGTACTCAATGGGTTCGAACCGTGGTCCCATACCATCGGTGGTATCCTGTATAACGCGGGACTCCATGCGTTTCTCGCGAACAAGATAGATGTCGAACAAGATGCGGACGCTGAAGATGAAGACGAGATGGAAGAGTTCCTCGAAGCATGGGCGGCTGCTGCACGTGATCAAGTGATTACTCTCCCTGCATTACTGCAACTACCAGGACTCCCCTCTCGTGATGGTCAACTCTGGAATGGACGGTTACTCGGTAGTTGGTTGCGTCGCAATCGTGATCGACGGCATCAACTGGCCGATGGTACTGAAGTTTATATCTCGAAGCGTGCGCAGAGATGGCACTGGCAGTTGCGGAGTGTCGTTCAATCAAGCGGCGACCCTGATGAATTTGAACCGACTCATTACGAGCCTCGTGAGCCGGGATCGGATGATGGATTAGATCTATGAAGAGTAATACATTCTGCATCGGATCGCTTCGTTTGCTGGTGATGAATCTAAACCGATCTTATTGAATGCCACACGACCTTGGTAAGAAACCAAACACCATAGAGATCTACTGTGAGACACATGAGGGCTGGAAGTGGATGTCGTTTGGTACGAAAGATAAAAATGAAGCCTAAAGTAGCCAAGGTGAGGAAACCCTCTGAGCGTCACATCGCGCGGCCGGAGAGGTGGTGGCTGAAGAAATGAATACTTGCCAATGGTGCGGCGACACTCATCCTGCGGACAGACTCTGTCAGCGTGCCTCGAAGACTCTCACACGTCGGTCTTTCTGCTTCCTGTTCGGTGCGGGTATCATCGGCACGGCACTCATTCCACCTGTTGATTATCTGTCTATAGACGACTACGATTACTACATCAAAGGCATTCGACGTATAGGGCCAGTGGTGTTCAAAATGAACTTCAATGAGCCTCCAATACCTATCGGGAATCTCATTCAGATCACTTTCGGGAAAGACGTGTATCGTGGCACTGTTCGTGAGGCAAGATTTACTGATGATGGTATTAGTGCGGTGATTGACGGTGTGGAACATGAGAGTCTATAGAGGCCTCATCCTCTACAATAAACCTATAGTAGGGGAAACTACCACTACCACTAGGGAGCTGAAGTCTTCTTGACTCACCTTTTGACGCAATCTATCCTTGCAATCAGTTTAAAACTGTGCTACATTAAGGTATGGCAAAACACGGTATGCGTCCTTGTCAATGCGGCCAAACGACGACCACCAACCCACTCACGACTTGCAGACCATGTTCCAACTGTGGACAAATAATCCATAATCAATATCAAATCGTCTTCCATCCAAACTGTGATTCGAGCCCGTCCAAGTCCCAGTTCAAACGGCTGAAGTCACAAGGCGTACCGGACCTAGAACGAAACGGTGGCGCAATAGGTTCTTCAAGTGGTTCGCTCGCTGGACCATTCGCATTGTTGAACGACGTGGATTGAACCTCCGAAGACAGATCCTCAAAGAACGCAGCGAACTTCTCAAGATTCTTCACATCGATCCCGTCTATCGATTTCGAGAACTCTGGATCGAGGACCTTGAAGCACGTTACAAAGAGAATCGTGAGAAACTCACGGAACTTCAGACGCTCTACGTGAATCTGTTTATCACACCGTTTGGGAAGAAGAAACATGGCTAATCAAGATATCCCTACCGGCCCGATGATCAACAAACTTCGCATCTACCTCAAAGATCTGTCGTTAATAGGACAGATTGTGGAAATCAGTAACTCTACAAGATATGAAGATGACTTGTGGGTTTCACCACTCAGGAGTCTCCCGACGATCATCGGGACATTCGCAGGTGAAATCCCACAACAACTCGTGCGTGACTTCTACGAGAGTGTGAGAACACATTTCGACGTGCCTTTCGACATGAGGCTTGATAACACGACGTTCGCCGGACGCTGTAGATTTCTTTCTATCGAAAATTATATCGGGGCCTTCCGATTATATTTCACACCAGCACGTAAGAATCAGATTGAAATGATGAGGGTATCATGAGCGAAGAACTCACGCTCGACAAACTCAAAATCGTGATGGCTGCGTGTAAGCCCATCGAAAAGAAGCTGATCATCTTGAACGATGAAGATTTGAAAGAGGCACTCAAAAAGAATCCTGTCTTGTTCGCTAATTTATATTGCGATGTGAAAGGTTCTCCTTACGTCCATCCGGGACTCGCGTACGTGATGGATGGGAACTATGAAAGCCGTGTTGGACGCGATTTTGGGGTCCTAAACCCACTCAAACGGTCATTTTAGCCTCCATTCCGCCTGTTTTTCCTCGGTAACAACATCAGAGACATCAGGTTATTGCCGCTTTTGCAATAACTGCCATTGTATAGGATCGATACAGTTCGAGGGCCGTGGTCCGCCTGCTGAGGTGCAGGGTTCGTGGTGGGTATGTTCTTCTTTTGAAGATGTGTTATGACATCAGGCACATCACAGACATCATTTTTCACGCTACGGCCCCCAGGGCATATACATACTACGTATCGTAGTTGGTTTTTTTCCTACGCGTAGGGAGTGGATTCTGATGTCTCTGATGTCTCTGATGTCATAGCACGTTTTCAAAACAAACACCTACTCACGGGTAGTATGTATTCAAAATAAAAATTATAGTAGACACGGATTTCGTAGTAAGCTACTCTGGTCCAGACCTCTGACTATGGACAGCCTAGACCAGAATCAAGCAGATTCGTCAGGCATCGCGCCATTCCCTCCAGAAAACCCTCTAGAAGTCGTCGATCTTTCGAAGCTCAACACCCGTCAACTCGCGTTCATTCGTGAGTATATTGTTGACTTTAACGGCACACGTGCGGCGATTCGTGCTGGTTATCCAAAAGTCGGCGCGAGCGTCACGGCTGTTAGGCTTCTAGGAGACTCTAGGATTGCGGCGGCTGTAGAACAAGCCAAAGAAATGCGAGCCATCCGCGTCAATATGACAGCGGATTCGGTACTCGAAGAAGTCGCCACACTCGCGAATGCGAGTGTTGAGCACTACAAAGTAGACGATGACGGCAACTTGATTCTCGCAGAAGGTGCGCCTCCAAACGCGATGCGCGCAATTCAGTCTGTGAAACGCCGCAAGATCGTGAAAGAAGATCCGAGCGGGGCCATCACCATCACGTACGAGGTTGAGTTTAAGCTCTGGGACAAACCCGGCGCACTGAAACTCATGGGTCGTCACGTGGGTATCAAGGCTTTCGCAGATCGTCTTGAGCTAACCGGGGCTGGTGGCGGACCGATTGAGATTGCTGCACAGCGACTCTCGGAACTCTCTCCTGAAGATCTTCGCAAGAAAACCGAGCAATTGACCATCGAGGCCGTCTCCGTTGAGGAGGTTATCTGATGGTCGAGACAGGCGTCCAGCTTCTCGACGCGCCGAAGAATAAAAAAGAGCGGATGCTTGCGCTGGCCCTCGCGCATGAGGAGAACAAGCGCCGTCGATGGGCACTCGATCCCGCAGCGTGGGCGCGCGAAAAGCTCGGGGACACGTTGTGGTCCGGGCAAATCAGAATCCTGGACTCGGTTCGCGATCATCGTAAGACGGCGGCTACGACGTGCCACGAAATCGGCAAGAGTTACGACGCCGGAATTCTCGCGGCATGGTGGATTGATACTCATAAGCCGGGTGAAGCGTTCGTCATCACAACGGCACCCACGCAACCTCAGGTCGAGGTGATTCTCTGGAAAGAAATTGGGCGCGCACATGCGCGGGGTAATCTTGCAGGTCGTCTCACGCAGACCAGTTGGAAGCTCACGGTTATCGATCCGAAGACGGGTATTGCGCGAGAAGAGACAGTAGGACTCGGCCGGAAACCCAGCGACTATTCACCGACTGCGTTTCAGGGCATTCACGCACCATTCGTACTGGTCATTGTAGACGAAGCGAATGGTGTGCGAGGCGGGTTGTGGAATTCGATGGACTCACTGATGGCGAACGATGAAGGCAAGATGCTTATCATCGGGAACCCTGACGATCCAACTGGTGAATTCTACGAAGCGTGCCTCCCGAATTCTGGTTTCTCTGTGGTGCATATTTCGGCGTTCGATTCACCGAACTTTACTGGTGAGTTCATGCCGGAAGACATCAAGCGTAACTTGATCGGGAAACGATACGTCGAGGAACGACGTTTGAAGTGGGCACCACGGTGGACGTGGACCGCGGATGGTAGACGATGCGTGCCTCCTCCTGATGGGAAGATGGAAGACACGCATCCGTTCTGGCAGTCGAAGGTACTGGGACAGTTCCCCGTCCAGTCGAGTGTTGGTTCGCTGATTCCGTTGACGTGGATTCGACAAGCGCAGCAACGTGAACTTCCGGCTATTGGACCAAATGAATTGGGCCTCGACGTTGGCGCATCAGAGTTCGGAGATCCGTCGTGTCTCGGTCATCGGCACGGACCTGTGTTTCGTGTGTTGTACGAAGAACGTCAGCCGGACACGATGAAGACGACAGGCCGCTTGTTGCAGGCTTTAGCGAATCGCGAGTATGGCGCACAACTGGCAAAGGTTGACTATATTGGTGTTGGCCGTGGCGTTGTTGATCGTGCTCGTGAGCAACAGTTGCCCGTCTATCCAATCTCTGTAGGTGAAGCGAGTACGGTCTATTCCTGTCGTCTCTGTAAGCATGAATGGGATCAGGACCTGTTGCCTCGTAAGCGGCAAGTCTCTCACATCGTGCGTTGCGAGAAATGTGGGAGCGATCAGGTCTGGACGGTCTTCGCGAATCTGTTGTCGCAACTCTGGTGGGCCGTTCGTGGGATGTTTGAGCGGGGAGAGATTGATCTCGATCCTCTCGATGAACAACTCGCTGATGAACTCTTGACGCTGCGATGGGAACCGAATAGTAAGGGTCAGACTGTCGTTCGTTATAACGATGAAACTCCGTCACCAAACAGGGCGGACTCACTTATGATCGCATTCGCTCCGGCACCTGCGTTGGAGCGCTTCAATCCGATACAGGCTGGACTTACGAGTGCGGTGACATGGTGAGATCTGTGAGGAGGTCACATGCCGGGACCGGGATCAACACCGTCAGTGCCGACGCCTGCGCCATCATCGACGCCTGCGCCATCATCGAATCCACTGCCGAAGTCAACACCGTCGGCTCCTTCAACACCGTCGAAGCCACCAAGTCGTTAAGGAGGGTCAATGGGAGATCCGCAGACCGAGCCGGAACGTTCACCACGCCCGGACCACGATCCATCGGACAGGAAAGAACCGCTTCAGCCGGACACCTCGAAGATGCCCGTGCCGAAGGAACCGCAGCCCGATCCGGATCATCCGGGGACACCGAACTAACAAAAAAAGGGCGGGGGTTCATCCCCGCCCTATCCACTTTAATTTGTTACTGCGTACAGTTGACCAAGAACTGGATCAACGTAATCCCACCCTTTGTCTCTGCCGCACGCCATGCCGTGAAAAAAGCCACCATTGTAGGTGATATTTTTTTCACGAACGTTTTCTGCGAACCTGTCTGCGTCAGCTTCGGTCGTGAAGTACTGGATTGCGAAACAGATTCGAGAGTCCGTCTTCACCGGAACTGGAAGAGCGGATTTCTTCACACGTTTTGCCATAATCCCTCGTTGTCAAAGAGCATCGACATAATTATCGATACATACATTGTATCACAGTGCGACGCAAAAGTCTACCCGCACTTTTGTTTGGAAAAATGCAAGTCGTAAGAGCGAATCGTCCCGGCGAGAATCTCGAAGCGCACATCGCGTTGCGTCCGTGGTATCGCGCGGACCTTGGAACGTTTGTGCGTGTCTATCGCAACAAGCGATGGTTTTACGGATGGTGGCGTTCTGCGGTGCTCGCCTTCTACGTGTCAAGACTTGAACTACAATGAGCGAAGAAACGAACGGTAACGGCGCAGCGCCCGATACGTCTCGCTTCCCTCCACCAGAGGCAGTGCCTCCACAGCTACGTACGTTGGCCTCTGAGATTCGCGTACTGGAGAACAGTGTGCTTCTCGCACGCGCGCGATTCGCACAGCAATCCGGCATCACGTTCAACGGTAATCGCGACGAGTACATTATCCTCGGCTATCCTGCGACGATCACGATTCAGGAATATCGTGATGAGTACATGCGCGGAGGCATCGCAGGCCGCGTCGTAGACGTGATGCCGGACGCTACGTGGAGAGGTCAGCCTGCCTTCGAGTTGATTGAGGACGAAGATCCGGAAGTCGAAACCCCGTTCGAGAACGCATGGAACAAGCTGGATAAGAAACACCAGATCGGGGCCAAACTTCTTCGCGTAGATAAACTCTCACGACTCTCGACCTTTGGTGTGCTCTTACTCGGTGACGGTCAAGACTTGTCCACCGAACTACGCAAGACTACGAATCCAGATAAACTTCTCTATTTGATGCCGTTTCTCGGTGGTGGTGGGCCGGGTGGCTCAACGCGAGAGAATTATCGCACCTCAGATTATGGCTCTGATTGTTCGATCTTCGAGTATGACGAGGATCCGAAGTCAGAACGTTTTGGTCTACCCAAGACGTACACGATTCGACGCACGGATCTCGCGACTCCGAACTTCACACGTCCGGTGCATTACTCACGTATCATCCATGTCGCTGAAGGTTTATTGGATGATGATGTGTTCGGTCAGCCTGCGTTGCAGCGTGTCTGGAATCTGTTGATCGATTTGCGCAAGGTGACAGGTGGTGGCGCTGAAGCCTTTTGGCTGCGTGCGAATCAGGGCATGCACATCGACATCGATAAAGATCTGACGTTGCCTCCCACAGAGAACGCTGCGGCTGTCGAGTCGTTGAAGGCACAGGCCGAAGATTACAAACATCAGATCACGAGATGGATTCGCACACGTGGTGTCAAGGTCACGCCCCTTGGTTCGGATGTCGCGAATTTCGATGGGCCAGCGGACACGATCATCACGCAGATTGCTGGTGCGAAGGCGATCCCGAAGCGCATCCTCACGGGCTCCGAGATGGGCGAACTGGCAAGCAGCCAGGATCGGGAGAATTTCCGTGACCAGATTGTTGGTAGACAGCTTCAGTACGCTGGTCCCTACATTGTCAGGCAACTCGCAGATCGATTGATCAAGTACGGGTATCTGCCGGAGCCGTCCAAGGGACCAGACGAGTATGACGTGCTCTGGCCCCACATTCAGGTGCTTACGGAGCAGGAAAAGATTCAGACCGCGACTGGGATGGCGACGGTCAACTCCACGTATGGTGACGTGGTGTTCACGGATGCAGAGATCAGAGATCGGTCGTTGGGCTTCGCGCCGTTGTCAGAAGAACAGCGTGCGGAAATCGATGAGCGGGCTGAGGCCAAAGCCAAGCAAGCGCAGGAAGCAATGGCCGAAATGCAGCCTGCCGATGTTCCTGCTGAAGACGCGGACCTCGACTTCGATATCGATGATGAGGAGTTGCGAGCAGCCGAAGACACGATTGACGAATTGCGCACGGCGCTCTCCAAGTTCGAGGAACACGAACATCCTCGTGCTGATGACGGGAAGTTTGGAAGTGGAAGTGGATCGGCAGACAAGCCTGCGGGGACCGCGAAGCGTGCGACACAGCGTTCGTTTAAGGCCGGACTGGTCAACTTGCGTCTCAAGTTGAACGAGAAGGAGACGAAGGCTGTTGAAGAAGGCCATGCGCGTGCGGTCAAGGCCGGATTCAATGGCAGTCAACTCGAATTCCTCCGTCAGCAACTCGCATTGAGCATTGCGAAGGGCGGCGATCCTGTCGTCAAGTTCGATAAGAAGACGGTTGCCAGTTATCAGGCGCTACGCAAGGCTGTCGTGAATGAGAGTAAGCCGAAACTCGGTCCCGAATGGAAGCCCGAAAAGAGCGGCACGATTGATGGGTTCAAGAACGAGAAGACTGGGCAGTGGGTGCCTGCGAATCATCCTATCGTGACCGGGAAGTACGACGAGGCACCGAAAAAGGAAGCGAAGGACGAGCCGAAGAAAGAAGCAAAGCCGAAGTCTGTTCCCGCGTCGAAGAAGAAGCCCTCGGGTTCGAAGAAGAAAGAAGCGAAGCCCAAGGAAGAGAAAGATCCTCTTGATAGCATTATCGAGGGGATGAAGGACGATGAACGCGCCGCGCTTGACGAGGGGTACACGAAGGCCAAGCGTGATGGATTCAAGGGCTCGAAGATCGACTTTCTTGAAGAGCAACTCGATCTGTATGGTAAGGCCGAAGAGGGCGATCCGAGACTGAAGACTTTCTTCTATGGCGCTACACTGGACGCGTACAAGAAGATTGCCAAGAATCGCGCAGCGATGGCCGGAAAGACCTACAAGCTCTCCTCAACACAGATTCAACTTCCACCAGTAATCGCAGAGGCATTGTTGGCGTTCGGACGCTCGATTCCCGCGTTCGATCTCTGCGTAGAAGAGGGTGGGCTCGAAGACGACGCACATATCACTGTCAAGTATGGTTTGCACACGAATGATGTCTCCAGCGTCAGGAAGGTGCTTGCCACGTATGTGGGTCCGATTCGGTTCACCCTCGGTAAGACGGGTATCTTCGAAGGTGACGGCTACGACGTGTTGTATGTCGAGGTTATCTCACAGGATCTCGTCGATCTGAATGAGCGTCTGACGAACAACCTCGAAGTCACCACCACGCATCCGAACTACACGCCGCATGCGACCGTCGCCTACTTGAAGCAGGGTCACGGTGTTCGCTACGTGGGATCGAGTGCGCTTGAGGGTATGACGGCATCGGTTGGCACGATTCGCTTCTCGCCTGCTGAGGGTGAGGACGTGGATCTGCGCATCACTGGACGAGAAGACACTGGAAAGTTTGCGATAGTGGATCCTCGCGGGTTAGAAGCCGCTGAAGATATCGAATTGCTTCGCGTGTTGACCACGGCTATCGAGGTCGGGGCGACGGATGTCGTGCATAAGATTGTCGGGCTACACGCCGAGCATGATCAGAAGAGCCACGGGAATCATCATGGGGGAGTAGAGCGGGTAGGAACTTCGGAAGGTAAGAAAGCTAACTATCAGTTAAAGGTAGACGGGAAGTCTGTTGGTCGTATCGAACGTCGTCGTCAGCAGGATCCACAGATCGGCGGACCTCGCGGCTATAACTTTATGTGGCATGCGAAGCGTGGACCTTATGACACAGGGTTTGGACATACGACACAAGAAGAAGCAGAAAAGTGGCTGATAGAAGAAGCGAAGAAAGGTAATGCTTAGCTTCCCTCTGGCTCCCGCGCGTGCGGCACGGCTACTGACTATCGCGAGTCAGATGGCGCGCGTGCGTACGTTGCATGGTGAGCACGATCAGAAGACTCATGGTAATCGTGATGGTGTAACTGTTGGATACCGTGGGCCACACCTTGTTTTTCACGGCACGCAATCAGAGGCACTAGCCTCGATCAAACAATTCGGACTCTCTCCCTTCAAAGGCCACGGCACAGGAGCCGATGAATACGCACGTCAGCAAGGCGCGGACATGGGTGGTCGCCCAGCGTCTGTGTACTTCACGGAGAGTCTAACAAGTGCGAATACGTACGCGAAGTATGCCGCAGAGGTCAACGATGACACAGAACCCGTCATTTTAAGAATTGAGATCCCTCGGGACTGGTGGGCTACGAACGTACGATCTGAGGATCAAGGCGATGCGTTCGCGGTAAAGGGCACCATTCCACCTGAGTGGATTACTGGTGTCGGTACTCCTTCTAAAGAATTTTTTCATCGCATTGATTGGCGGGCACTTGCGCAGAACACTCGTGTGTTGTACAGCGTCGTGTTGGTGAACAAGACGTTAAGCACACTCGGTGGCGCAGGCTCAGGAAACTTCGGCCACGCTGGACGCCCCGGCATGGTGGGCGGTTCTCTCCCCGCACCAAGCGGCATCCTCGAAGCGATTCATCAAGCCGACGGCGGATTCACGTACCACACTGCGACGGGTGAACAACCGAAGACGGGCTTTGCGCTGAGTCTCCACAAGGATCGCGAGAAAATTCTTCCGGCGAAGGATGTCTCCGTCGTGGCACTTGCGGAGTACACGGTCAAGAACATCGATCTTCTGAGTCAGTCAGGCAACTATCTCGGGGGTTGGCATAACCCCGAAGATGGCATGGCCTATCTGGATGTCAGCACGATTGTGCAAGACGCAGCGGAAGCCGAGAGGCTTGGGCGTGCAGCCAAGCAGTTGGCGTATTTCGATTTGAAGAACGGCAAGTCTGTTACCATTGAGTACCCTCATGTCAAAGCAGCCGGAGCTTATCGTTACGGGATCCGAAACACAGGCTCCCACACTCGATCAACTCATCGCGCTCGCGCGGAAATTGACTGGCAGAGAACCTACAGCGATGGAGATCGAAGCCGCGAAGAAGATCCTCGCTGGCTAGGTTTCGATCCGAGTCAACCTCGGGATGAGAATGGTCGATGGACCGGAGGTGGCGACACACGGTTCGATACGACGAAACCTCATTATATTGGTGGAGCGATCCCTGAGACGCTACGACTGCCGATTTTCACTACTCCAGACCCCGAAGCGGCGCGTTGGTATAAAGAAGAGAACGAGAGAAGTGGAAGAGAAGGGAGCCTTCAAGAGATTGCGATCTCTGTCTCGAAGCCGTTTAGTCTTCATAACGAAGAAGACATCAAACGGATGTTGCCACTCCTCGATGAAGCGGGGGTCAAGTACACATTCACGCCCTCAGGACAGGATGGGCCGGGATGGTGGCTAGAGGTACCTAGCGTCTCAGACTTTTCTCCGTACGGGGGTAGTAACCCGTTAGACGTAGCGTACATTCCGGCTGTCCGTGAGGTGTTAGCTCGACACGGGTACGATGCGATTCAATCGTTGGATGAACTTAATCAGAGTGAGATTCCAGCGACTGTCCTGATTAAGTCTCCCTCGCAGTTGAAGAGGGTAAGGACGTTAGCTTTCGATCCGAGCCAGCCACGCGATGAACGTGGCCAGTGGACAGCCTTCCACGGCACCGAATCCGGTGCGCTGAACTCCATCCTCAAGGATGGCATTCGAGCGAAATTCGCGGGCAAGGCGCATCCCGGTAGTGTCGCAGGCAACGTCTATGTCGCGACGGATCTTCAGCAGGCGAAAGACTACGCCAAGAGTGCGGCTGAGAACCACGGGAGTGCCGGTTCGGACTTCGCAGTCAAGCCCGTCGTTCTGCAAGTAGAAATCCCCGAAGAGATCTGGGCGACACTGCGCCCCGATTCCTACATCACGAATCCGAAAGACGCGTTTCAGTTCGCAGGTGACATCAAGCCTGAGTGGATCAAGGCCGCGTGGATGCGCGATCAGCCCTTCTCGTGGGTTGAGGAAAAGCCGTGGCTCAAGGTGCTTGGGCAGTTTCATCGCGTGTTTGTCGCGTTTGCGATGGTCGAAGATCTCAAGGCGCTCGGAGGCGAAGGTTCAGGGAACTTCGGTCACGCTGGTAGACCCGGTGAAGTCGGGGGCAGTGCTCCTTCAGGCGCATCTGTAGAAACGTTGCCACCGGGTTTTCCTGTTCGCTATAAAGACATCGTTGCACGACGCGCGGAAACACTCGCTGAGGAAATGGGGATTCCTCCGGCAATTATCAACGTCGTGGATAAAGAACCGACTGCATTCAAAGTTGGTGATCTTGAATTTCGAGAAGCAGGCCACTTTAATCCACGCACTGGTGTGATCGAGATCAACGCTCGTAACTCATACGATGAGCGTATGGCCGTCACGAATGGGATCGTGACGCATGAGATCTCACATGCGATATTTGACGCCGCGCGTGAGGCGCAACTCGCGGAACATAAAGAGATTGATAATCTGCCCCCAGAGGAACACAAGCGTCTCTTCCGTGTGAGTGGCTATGTTCGGCCCGAGATGCAGGAAGAGGTTCATAAACGTTGGCCAGTGTCGGCAATGTTCTATCGACATGTTGGTGACACGTACATGGAAACGGAGAACGATCAGCAGCCCGGTCAGTCTCGTTATGTTCAGAAGATGAACGTCTTGCAGAAGGACGACGGTATCTCCGATTACTCTAAAGCGTATTGGCAGTCTGATATCGTCAATCAGCCTAATGGGTTTGAACGAGCGATCAATGAAACACTTGCGGAGATGACGCGACTGAGGGTGACTCCATTATCGGTACGTGCTGGTGATAGTGCGAAGATGTCATGGCGGTTGTTTGCTGATGACCTGAGAGAGATTGCTAATCTTAACAAGGTAAAAGCACGCATCGGAAGGAAGCCGAACGCATGATCCCGCAACCGATCACCATCGACGGTCGTAGCGGGGTTGTGTTGTACATCAACGCATCGTGGAAGCCTGTCGAACCAGAGAACGCGACGCTCGCGCGTGTGCTATTCGCTGATGGGAGTACGGCGTTTTATACTGTTAGTAAACAACGTGCACTCGGCGGTCCCGGCTCCGGTAACTTCGGTCATCAAGGCGGCGTCGGAGGCAAGGATAACCCCGGAGGATCGACGCCGAAAGGCTCGGTTCATAATTTTAAGATAGATTTCAATAAGGAGCCTGCGGCAGTAGCGACACCCTCTACTGAACACATTGGACCGTCTGAAGCCTTTCAGAAGGCATTCGCTGACAAGGGTTACAACACGATTCCTGTGTATCAGACGCCGGAGTTGTTTCGTGATTATATGAAATTGAAAACGGCAACGAATCCTTTGTCGAAAGAAGCGATGGAAGGGATTGCGTTGGGGCTTGACGATTTGAAAAAAGAGGCACCTGCGCTACATGAGTTTTTGCAGAAGAATGTGCCTCTGGTGTATGCGCAGTATGACCCACAAGTCGCGTCCGCATCATTCGCGAGGGATCCGTATAGCAACACGGTTAAGGGAATGATGTTCATCAACGGCTCTGATGAGGCGCGGAACACGACTGGTAACCCTTCTGATGATAATTTCACGATTGCGTCTCGACGTGCGTCGGAAATCGCAACCTCGAAGGAAGAGTTCGAACGTGAAGTCTATCGCGGCATTGTAATCCATGAAGCGGGACATCTTGCCGATGCGATGACTGGTGATGGATTAACTCGGGCGGTCATCGGTGCTGTTCTAAAAAACGTCCCTGACGATAAGCTCGATGATTTTGTAGATCAGAAAATCAGCGGCTATGCAGCGACTGGTGGACCTCAAGAAGCGACAGCCGAGATTTTCACTGCGGTGGTGATGGATCACGAATTGCCAAAGGAACTACATGAAGTGCGTGACGAGATCAAGAACTTATTGAAGAGAGATATGGCGCCATGAATCTCTCACCAACAACCAAAGCGTGGTTGCTGAAAGGCGATCCCAATAGACCAGACCCCGGTGGCCTGATGAAAAAGGCTCGGGTTGAACTGGTCGCGCGCCTAGAAAAAACAGAATCGCTGGAAACGCTGTGCGGAGAGTGCCAAGACACGTTGCGCACATTGGGCTTCGTGGCGTTACACGGCGAGCACGATCAGAAGACCCACGGTAATCGAGACGGTGGTCCGAAGGTCGAAGGGGAGAGCAAAGAAGCTGCGGCGAAACTGCTGAACAGCATTCCCGCGAAGATTCGTAAAGAATCGAAAGCGACGTTCGATGTCAGCCCTCAGGGTGTGTCTTCAAAGAAGATTGATGATTTTCTGTTGAAGCATTACGGGTTTGATATGGACGGCGCGGCTACGAGTCTCGTAGATCGCGAACATAACAAGGTGTTCACGACTGAAGACGGGGTATACAGCCAGTTCGCACGCACGCTAACAGCGAGAATTGAGAGCCCGGAGTGGCAAAAGGCGAGTAAGGGTCTGAACGATACGATTCTGCGATCCTCGCCGTTGAAGCCAGAACAACTTTTCACGGACGCGTTTACGGAATTGTTTAACAGCAAGCCGGTCATGGAAGTCGCGAAGCTCAGTAATCCGATCTCACGTCTTCTGGAGACAGATTTTGTGCATGACGTGTTTAAGCAGTGGGGATGGATAGCACATTGAGTCTTCCTACACTCGTGATCACGCTGAAAGACGGCACGGTTATCTACAAAGAGCCGCGTGAACTGAAGTTTAATCCAGACCAACCTCGCGACAAGGATGGTCAATGGACGGATGGTGGTCCTGCGTCTTCAGGAGGCTTAGGAAAAATCGGTGCTCGATACATTATTCCTGGTCGTGATGAAGCGGGCTTTCCACTTGAACATAGCAAATTAGAGTTTGACCCCACTTACATCACGTGGTCATCGAAGCGCACGGAAGGCACTCCAGAACAACGGCGGAAGCTGTTTGAGATTTATGAATCTCTTGATAAGGCTTTGAGTGATCCGGAGATCGGTCAGGAACTGTGGAACACGTTGAGCAGCATAACTCCGAAGGGGTTGAAGGCAGAACTAGAAGCGATGCGTACCGATGGTCCTACCAGACAAGACAAGAAAATGTATGGAGGACGAGCGTTGCCTCCTCCGGTGAGGTTTGTGGCTGGAGCGGAAAAAGACGAGAAACTACAAGATGCCATCAATAAGATAGCGGCGCTTCTCTCTGATCCCGAACTAGGACAGGTCGTAGAAGCAATGCTTGAGGCTGCACTCAAGACGGGCAACTGGGAAATCTTTAAAGAACAGGTTGATGCGAAGTTCAAGGCGCTTGGTGGTCCCGGCAGCGGCAATCACGGTCACGAGGGCCGTCCCGGTCAGGTCGGCGGATCTTCTAGTGAGGAATCGAAAGTCGCGCTAGATTTGTCCGATGCGAAAGCCGCGTCACAAACTGTTGGTGCGCTGATGGCAGAAGCGAAGGTCGCGCACACAGCGTTCGAGAAAGAAACAGGCGTCCCGGACAAGGATTGGGCTGGATGGTATGGAAAGTTTGTGAGTGACAAGCTCGCAGATACCACGCCAGAGCAGATGACGACCCTTATTTCGGAAGCGGCGGCGGTTCATACCGGAGCGGATTGGCCACAGAAATATGGCGAGTATGTTGTTGATGCCTTGAAGAAACCTCGCGCACTGAGTGCCATACGGTTAGCGGTTGCGAAGGCGAAGATCCGAAAAGGACTGGTCGCGGAACCGAAAACACTCGGTGGTCCCGGCTCAGGGAACTTCGGACACGGAGGGCGCCCCGGTCAGGTCGGTGGATCATCTACTGATGGGTGGAAATCTCCCGGAGGATGGGAACATACGGGCATCACGTGGAAGCAGGAAACCAATCCAAAGACTGGTCGCCCGATCCCGATCAAAGTAAAAACGGTCGAAGAGGGTTGCTCACTGGTGTTGCAAGGTAAGGTCGTCGAGGTCGAGACGACTGAACAAGCCTATACCTTGATCCACCAGTTGGCGGCTGATGCGATTGCTGCGAAAAGTGCTGGCGAAGCAGCGAAGGATTTTGATCTCTGTAACGTGACCGTGAAGGGTACGAACTTGTTTTGCGCAGAGAGCCTTCGCACAGCGGAATATCCAGAGGGTATTCCACGACTCTTCATGCCGCAACTTGGAGGCAAGCCAGTTCCTGGATCAGAAGCCGATAAACTTCCACGCACGCCGTGGGATCCGACGGAAGTAGACGGCGCGGCAGCGTTTAAGACGTATTTGCAAGGCATCGGTATGAAGACAACCGATGAAGTGGTGCCAGCGTCTGGACTTCGCGCCTCGCAGCGGGAGATGAAGGGTGTGACTGTCGGCAAGATGATGTTGGATTACGAAGCGAAAGAATTTGATCCCGCGAAGAATCCGATTTTCATTTCCAAAGATAACTATGTGGTGGATGGGCATCACCGTTGGGCCGCGGTTGTTGGAATTGATTCACAGGACAATCGGTTGGGAACATCGACGATGAACGTGGTTCGTGTCAATGCGCCGATCTCTGAGGTGTTGCACATCGCGAACACGTGGTCACAGCGATTTGGGATCGCGCAGAATGCGGGTGTGAAGAAGCAGGGCGCGAAGACGGGGTTGCAGAAGTCGTGAGTCAAGTACTTCGAGAGTTAGGATTCGACTCCAATCAGCCGCGCGACGAGCGTGGTCGATGGACAGAGGCGGGGTTTGCCTCCAAAATCTCGAAGGTTAAGACAGATCCGAAGCGTGATGCCCCGGCGAATTTTGATTACGCGTCACAAGCCAGTCAGTTTCCGGTGAAAGGCAAGCCGGGACTGACGGCGCAGACAGAAGAAGTTGAACCGGCAAGAAAAGTCATGTTGGCGAGTGGTAGATCGGTCACAGAACCTGCAAAGAAGGTGGATATCCTGACGCATCGTGGCGAGGATGGAAAACTTCAAGCGATTCTCTATCACTATCCGCAAGACATTCATCCGTTCGAGAAAAAAGGTAACGTCAACGTCTTTGTCTCACCTGACGCACAACGACAGGGGCTCGGGACAAAACTTTTGAAAGAGGCGGACAAGCGTTACGACATCAACTTCGAGCAGCAAGAGTGGACATCAGGTGGTCGCAAGTTGATCGAGGGGATGAAGAGAAAATTGAAGACTCTCGGAGGTCCCGGCTCAGGGAACTTCGGCCATGCCGGGGGTGTGGGTGGCCGTGGGAACCCCGGAGGCAGCAGCCAAGGGGTTGGCCGGTCTGAGCAGTCTGCCCGTGCCCTGAGGGCCTTCAAGCCAGCCGGAGCCCGTGTCCAGAGGCACGCGGAACGGAACGAGGCCAAGGTCCTTCAGATGGTGGGTGGAATGGGCACGGAGGGCAATGCGCCAGTCGATGTGATCACGGAGATCGATGGCAAAAAGGTCGGCATCGAAGTCAAGACGATGGTGAATAACACCAACGACAAGATTTGGGTGCGAACCGCCGCGCGAGAGAAGAAAGAAAAGTGGGCGCGGCTGAATAAAGCCGCTGTGCATACCGTGGTCCTCGATGATCGGGATGTGTTCAAGAGCAAAGGCTTTTCCGGACACAAGGTGTACTTTGCGAAGGGCGCCGGATCGTTTCGGTTAGGGGCTATGACACCAGTGAAGGACTCGACGCACTTGAAGGAGTTGCTCGCACAGTGAGTTACTCGCTGGCGGATACCACTGGCGTGCTAGAGGAGTTTGCCTCTATTGGAGGCATGCGAGATTTTTCGTCTTGGGCGCTGAATCAGACCCCAACGATTCGCCGGTTCGTCTCCATCGGTGTTACCGAGGATCTTGATAATTTGCGTGCTGAATTAGCGAGCGTGCAGCCTACAGCACTGGTGAGAGAGCAGTACGAGGTACTTGTTGAGGCGTTGAAGAAGGCTGAAGACATCTTAATCATCACGGATGGGATGTCGGATGAAGAAGAACCACGCACAGCCTCACGTCGCAAAGAAACAGCCATTCACGAAACGGCTGACAAGTTTGCACCGAAGCTCGAAATCGTTCTTCGGTATGCGTTCTCGGCTGCACGTCGCGTCCTTGTCTCCGGTGATCGTCAGTCAATCGATAAATCGCTAGAAGTCTTGAGAGAAGAACTTCAAGACTCGTTGCCTCAAGTATTGAAGACGATCTATCTCGAAGGTGGGAAGGTCGCTGCGAAGATGTTGCAACAGCAACTGCGATCTGCTGAAGAATTTCGAACGGCAAAGAAGGGATCAGATCAACCGAAGATCTACTTCGATTTCGACGTGAAACGACAGGCTGCGATTGACTGGGCTGACCAGCACGCAGCCGAACTCATCACGAATATCACAGAGACGAGCCGTGAACGCATCAGTAACGCGACGGCAGAATTTCTTGAGACAGGTGATTGGGACGAACACCTCGATGAAATTCTTGAAGCGGTCGGAGATAGTGATCGAGCGAAATTGATTGCTAGGAACGAACCGATGATCGCTGTTCATGAAGGACAGCGCGAGGCGTGGGAACAGGCAGTCGAGGCAGGACTTTTAAACGGCGACGAAAAGCGAGAGTGGATCGTCGTTGGGGATGAAAAAGTCTGTCCGATCTGTGAGGGCCTCGAAGGTAAGCGGGCGAAATTAGGTCAGGCTTACATCAGCGATGAGGGCGAAGCCTTTGAAGGTCCGCCAGCCCATGTATCTTGTCGATGTTCAGAAGGGATCGTTTGATGCCTAACATGATGCCGAACATACTTTTCGTTTTTTCATTTGTCGTTTTGGTCGTTGCTGCATGGCAGCATACCTCACCGACATGGAATCGTCTTATTGCTATCGGATTGGCCGCTCTCGTAGCGGCAATCGGGTTAGTCCGATAAGATCGTGACTGAGATTCTTGCGGTTGCAGAAAAACTTAGCGGAGTTAGTCTTGCAGCCCTATTGATCCTCGTGTTGTGGCTTGGGGCAACGAAGCGCTGGGTCTGGGGATATCAGCTTGTTGAATGTGAAGCACGATCTGTACGCGACGTTGCCGCTGCCGAGAAAAGAGAGGCAGAATGGAAAGCGATGGCCACAAGAGCCACGGATCAAGCCGAGAAAGGGCTGGATCTTGCGAAGGAGCGCAGACCGTGAGCCTGTTTGAATGGTTTCGTCGCGGGAAGTATCCAGAAGTTGACCGCCGATTGTTAGAACGACGTGGGCATATCGGTAAACGTTCGATAGAACAAGAGCTATGCGACTATCAGGAGCGACAAGAAATTGATCGACGGCTCCACCGTATCGCACGCGAGCTCGACGTATTGCGTAGAGAGCCCACGTAAATGTTTCCACATAACGCATCTGGTTGGGAGATCTCATTTTTCTTGCTTGCACTTGTGGCGTTTTGCGGCAAGTCATGGATATTATGGCAAGCTATTCAGGACCGAGCGGTTGTTCGTACCACGCTTGCTAAACAGTTAGCGATGCGTTGTAACAGAAAAGACGATGTTAGTATCGAACAAGATCGGTTAGACGAGGAAGAAGCCGCTGTTGGACTCGCGAATCTATGTCTTGCTGATGGAAATGTCGAGGCAGAGATTATTCGTCTCACGATTCCAGGATGGTTTTTATTTGCTGGCATTGCGGCTTTCTATTTACCAGCAGCTATTCCTGATCAATTATCGCCTAAGTTGACTGCGTTGCGTGCGTTGGTAAGGCTTTCATTCTTTTTTCCGATTATCATGACCGCGTATGGGTCATGGCGGAGTTATCGCCGCCGGAAACTTGTTAATTCATTCGACGAAATGAATAAGCCGTCATAAACGGCGAAGACAGGGGCGATGAACGTATTGAGATGGCTGACAGGTGATTCGTTGATGAAAGAGAAGCAACTTCTTCGTTTTGATGAAGAGATTGCAATTAATGAAGCAGAACGCAAAGCTCTCATTGAAGTGCGAGAACGCTTGAATAGCGTTGATCGCGAATTAAAAGTCCTGATCGACCGTCGGAATAAAAGAAGACGGAGGAGCGATTGAACGTGCCGGATTGGATGTGGGGTCAGCTATTAATTGGTGCTGGAACCATAATGGTTCTTTGCTATTTGGTGTATTTGCATTGGTGTTGGCGAATTACGCTGCGTCGATGGGCAACCGAACGAAAAATTCAGGTTGATGCACTAAGAGAAGATACAGCACGAATTGCAGCCGAATTAGCAGAGATAACTCGGCTTGAGGCTGACGAAACTCATGTCAGGATTGCCGGAGTCGCGAATGGCGTTGAAGAGACGCAGAAAATGGTAGAGACAGAGTTAGTCAACGAGAACGAAAATGTAACAACACGTAAACAGATCGACTCAATTGTCGATAGACTGAAAAACCATAAGTAACTCAAAGGAGATCTAACATGTCAACAACGACTCAGACAGTTGAAGAAAAGTTCAAAGCAGACGAAAAGGCGCAGGCTGAGAAAACGGCTGCTGTTGTCGGTGCTCAGGCTGTCGCGGATGCCGTCACGAAGGTTGCAAATGATGCTGTTAGCAGTGCGCGTGCGGCTGCTGGGAAGACGTACCCGGATGTGATCGTCACCGGGACGCCCGGTGGGAAGTTCGAGATCCGAGGGGATGGATTCTCTTCGGGCGGATCGGTGCTCATCGGTGGTGTCGCGCAGGAAACCTACGAGTGGGGTGCGCAGTACATTCGTGGGAAGCTGAACGCGAATGTGAAGTCTGGTGAAGTCGTCGTGCAGATTGACAAAGATACGAAGCGCGTCGGGTACTTGAAGGTTTGATTGTTTGGCAGGGCGGGTAACACCGCTCTGCTTTTTCTCTTTTTCATACAATTTAGCTGGTTCTAAAACGAAGATTTTCGTTACAGGATTCTTATGTCTTCTATCAGAACGTTACATCTTCGAGGCGCGACAGGATCCGTGCGTATGGACACATACGACGGGCGACCGTACCTCGTGGTACCTGTAGTCGCACTGATGGAAGGCGTCATTCATGCGGTGAATGCCGAGACACCAGAATTTGTGCCTCTGTCCACATTGGAGAAGTATGCGAGGACATGGGATAGGAAGCCCGCAACACTTTATCATCCGAAGAAGAATGGACGGCAGTGTTCAGCGAATAGTCCCGACATTCTTGCGGAGAGCGGCATCGGACTCGTGTTCAATCCTCGTGTGCAGGGGAAGAAGTTGCTCTGCGAGGCGTGGATCGATTCTAGGCGTGCAAAGGAATTGCACCCTGAGATGTACGAGCGATTGCTCTCAGGAGAATCGGAAGAAGTGTCTGTAGGCGCGTTCGTGGTCACGGATGATAAACCTGGAGAATTCAACGGTAAGAAGTACACAGCATCATGGAAGGAAGTCGTTGGTGATCATCTGGCGTTTCTTCCGGGTGGTCGAGGTGCGTGTTCCATTGAGATGGGATGTGGATCGCATCGCGCAGCATCGATGAGGATGTTATCGGATCGAATGGAATTAGAGTGCGTCGATGACGTCCATGATCTTCTTCGAACTCTCGCTCCGATGGTTCCCGGCGCACAGGTTGGAAGTGGAGTGAAGAAAAAGAAAGATTGTCCGATGTGCAAGGGGTCGGGGAATCTGAAAGGCAATCCCTGCGAAGCGTGTAATGGGAATGGGAAGATCCGGATGGCGTCTATATCCGCGCCGTCCGAGTGCGGGTGTCATAGTTCTACGATACCGGGTTCGGGCAGGACAGCGGCAGCTAAGCCGCAACTGAAAGCCGCTGGTTGCGGCTGCAAACAAGGAGACAGGAAAATGGAAAAGAGCACGAGAGCAGAGTTGATCGCTGAACTGGTCACTGACCGGTACAGCGGGTTCAAGGACGGCGACGAGGGAATGCTCGAAGCCTGCGGCGACTCACGACTCGAAGAGTTTCGAGCGGCGTCGGACGCGCGTAAGTCGGCCGAGCGTAACACGAGCAAGCTCGAAACCGAATTGACGAACACCAATGCGCGTCTAAAGGTCGCTGAGGAGCGTCTCAAGACCGCAGAGCAGGCACCGTCCGAAGAGGACTGGTTGGCGAAGGCGCCACCGTTCTTCAAGACGCTGCTCGAACACCACAAGGCGGAAGAGGATGCTCTTCGCGGTTCGCTCATTTCGCAGTTGAAGGATCTCGGAGCGAATACCGAAGAGGAACTGAAGGCGATGAATACGCCTGCACTGAAGCAGTTGGCGGCGTACGCTCGTGTCGAGATTCCTGATTTCAGCGGACGTGGCATTCCTCAGGAACGCCACGCATCTGTGAAGCAGGATGATTTCACGCCTCCGAATCCGTACGCAGAGCCTCTGAAGGCACTCCAGTCGAAGACGGTCAACTAAGGTCAGAGCCGACAGGCTTCTGCTAATTGTAGGTGGTCGTGGGACATCATTACAGTTAGAAGTTGGCCGGTCAATTGAGGAGAATGGAAAATGTCGATCACCAGAAACAACCCGAACACGGTGTACTTGGGTGGCTCACGCACCCAGATCGGGGATCTCGCTGCTGCGGCAGAGATCTACCCCGGCGCGCTCGTTGCGCGTGATAACGTCGGCGGAATCATCCGCTGGAAGCTCGCTGCCGCTGACATTGCCGGTCCTCCGGCAGTCGCGACGGATCAGGCGATGCTCAACAAAGGTGTCGGTGATGTCTATGCGGCGGGTGACTTGATGGAGGTTTCGATCCTTCACAAAGGCGCACACGCATGGATGTTCATCGCATCGGGATCGGCGGTTGAAGCAGGCGATCTGCTTGGTTCGCTGGGAACGCTCGGACAGTTGAAGCTGAGCGCCACCGTGGCTCTCTTCAGCGCACTCGAAAACAAGACGGCAACGGCCGCATTGACGCGCATCCGCGTCGAGGCCCTCTAAGCCATCTGGCTTAGATTCGAAGGCCGATTTAGGGCTCAGACAAGGAGATATGCGATGTCAAAGGAAATGAGATTCATGGCCGGTTCGGATTCGAACTGGCAGGGTAATAGCCCGTTGACCAACGTGGTCATGCGAGCACTTCAGGAGGTTGGTGGATGGTCGGTACCCGCGATGCGGCGTCCCGGCTATCGCATGATGGCAGCGGTCGAAAACGAGTTCCGTGCGCTTGCTCCGATGCAGGACAAGGCACAGGTCGCGATTGATCGTGCGGTGGTGGAAGTTGGTCTTCAGAGGCTGACGTTCGCTGCTGACATCATGGCCGCGGGGTTGACGTACAACCTCACGGATCCACTCAGCATCGCACAGCTTGAGTGGAATTCGAGCAACAAGATCGGCGCTGCACAGCGCACCATGAGCCCCTCGGCTCGCGGTGAGAACAAGCTGCCGATTGTCACGCCGAACCGTTTGCCCATTTATCTCACGACGGACGGGTTCGAGATCGATATTCGAACGCTGAAGACGTCTCAGCGTGTCGGAACTCCGCTCGATGTGAGCATGGTCAAGCAGTGTGTTCGTGCAGTCAACGAGGCTATCGAAGACGCAGCGATCAACGGTGCGACGACTCTGGACGGTCAGGAACTCAAGGTTGCGGGTTACTCCGCACCGGGACTTCTGAACGCTCCCGGAGCCGAAGCAGAGACGCTGACTGCGGCGGCGTGGTCCACGGTTCCTGTGGGTGCAACGGTGTTCTCGCAGACACAGGCGATGATCGCTGATTTGCAGAACAACAAGAAGTTCGGTCCGTACCGTCTGTACGTGCCGACTGTTGTTGGCAATGCGCTCGACAGCGATTACAACGCGACAAACAACGCGCAGGGCCTCACGATCCGTCAGCGTCTGCTTCAGATCGAGAGTCTTCAGGCGGTTCGCGTCGCAGACTTGCTGCCAGCGACCAAGGTGGCACTCGTGCAGATGACGTCGGATGTCATCGATATGGTTGTCGGACAGCCTCCGACGGTCATTCCGTGGACCTCGCTGGATGGGTTCACCATCCACAATCTGGTCATGGCGATCATGATTCCGCGCGTCCGTTCGGACTACAACGGCGATAGCGGTATCTGCATCGGCACACTCACGTAAACATCGGATTATCTGACCGTTGGAGAGGAGCACTCACAGCGGTCGGATTATCTTTTTCTTCGCCGGGATGAATAGAGATGGATACTCAACCTAAAGACGACGTTCGCACAGACGACGATCAACGGCATCCTGTTGATTCATCCCGGCGAGTTTACAATCCGCGTCAGGTATTCGTACCTCGTGAAACGAGGACATCGAAGGGAACTTTGGTTTTTCGGACAACGGACAATGATGTTTACTGTCGTTTGGTAGACGGATCGATCCGACGTGCGAATCCCAAAGTGAATGGTAAAGTTGCGCGCAAAGCACGAGCAAAGCTGCGCCGAATGACTCAGGCATAGGAGCGAACGATGTTCAAAAAGGGCGAACGCATTCACCTTCACGATGGATCACTCCACGTGATGGAACAGGATGGCCTGCCTCCAAGGGCAGGAAAGCGTCGTCGTCAGGGCCTCCGCGAAGGCGCAACAGTGAGAGGGTTCATTCGCGGGGCACTGGTCGATCTCAAAACAGGTGAGGAGAAGGCAGGGGACTGGCACGAGAATATCATCACCAGTTACGGACACGGACAGATCGTCCGTAATTTCGTAGGACTGGCCAATTCGTCACATGCGTCGTACTGGGGTCTTGGCCAGCACACAGAGGCGCAGTCGTCGAATTTTTCGTCTCAGACGGTCATGTCGTCGGAGTATGGAACACAATCCAACTCCACCGTCAATCAGGCAGGCGCCTCGCGAGCCAACGTTGCGGCTTCGCAAGCTCTTGCCGGTGCATGGACGCTCAGCCAGTCCTGGCAGTACGCTTCTTCTCACATTTCCAACAACGTGGTGATCAACTGCCTTGCGCAGTACGCTCATCAATCCATCGGTTCGGGCACGGCGATCTCGTTGGCGACGTTTGCGTCGTCATCGAAGTCCAACTCACAGGCGCTCAATATCACCTACAACTGGTCGTTCGGTACGTAGGTCGATGGTTCTCGAAGGCTGGTGCAGCACTACTCGGCGGTGCTGCACCAGTAAGACAGTGGGACAGAAAAGAGGTTTAGCGTGGGGCTAAAATTTCAGAAACAGAAGATTCAAAAACTCTTAGCAAGAAAACAGGGTGTTGTTCTCGATATCTCACTCGGTGGCGTACCTCAGGACGGTGCGGTCACAATGGCAGATTTGGGACACAACCCTCTGCAACTTCCATTTCCACTGCCAGATGGGTGTGTTCACACCGCAATTATCACTCACGTACTGGAATATCTAGAGCCGACAGACTTCTTTCGGTTTTGGGATGAGATCCATCGTATCCTTCGGTTAAAAGGTACCGCATATGTGAGTGGTCCTTATGGTGGTGATGGATCGCATGGTTGGCTCTCGGATCCGACACACAAAACGAGAGTGGTTGAACAGTCGTTTGCGTGGCTTGACCCCCGTCTTCCCTTCTATGAGCAGGCCCCGACGTTAGGCAGGCCAATCCCGAAGCCGTGGCACACGCTTCAGGTGCATCGCGTACCTGGAACGCATGGAACCTTTGGGTACAACGCAGTGATGCAGGCTCAGCCGGTGAATGGGAGGAAGTCATGACGAAGAAATCAAACGTCGTTAAGATGCCTACTCCCGAGCCTCTAACCAAGGTCAATACGTCTCCGACGTCGCTTGAGATTATCACAGCACAGATCACCGAAACGATGCAGACGAACGCGGCGTTACTCCAGAAATATCATGAAGTTTGGTATAACGCTGTCACGCATACGTGGGGTTTTACGAATTTTCTTGGGATCGGGATGTTGAAGTGTCCGAATGATCTGTGGGCGTACCACGACATCATGGTTCGCGTGCGGCCTAAGACTGTGTTAGAGATGGGTACCTTTGCTGGTGGATCGGCTATGTGGTTCGCGTTCTTGATGGATATGTTAGGGATCGATGGTAGGGTCTACAGCGTAGATATCGATCCGACACATCGTCAACCGAACGCGAAACATCCGCGTATCGCGTTTGTTACAGCGAGTTCGGTCGATCCACAGTTAGCGAAGTCATTAATTGATGCTCGTGATACAAGTGCGCCTTTACTGGTGGTACTTGATTCTGACCATTCAGAAGCGCATGTTCGGGCGGAACTCGAATTGTACGCACCGGCTTGTCGTGTAGGTGATCGGTTGGTTGTCGAGGATACGAATGTGGCATGGCCTCATGATCGAGGTGCGCGAGGCGCGTTGGAGTCTTACCTCGCGGAGCACCCCAACGAGTGGCGTCACGATATCGTTTCTGAGCGTTGGCTCTTGACCATGCACCCTGGAGGGTGGCTGGAGAGAGTGAAGGTGCACTCATGACCTACGATGTCAGTCGCGAGTCTGGGGTGGTCTATGAATCAGACGGCTATCGGATGAAGATTGAGAGTGAGAAGCCCTTTGCATCTCTTTCACAGAACTTCACAACAGGTGTGATCGGAGGTTGTTACACAGCTTTGTTGTTCCGTAATAACGTTCTGTTCGCAGAGTCTTTGCCAGCGGTGCTAAAGACATTACCACAAGAGATGGTTTTTCAGTTTGCCCCTCCAGTGGAACATCATCAACAGGAATTCAAGGTGAGGTACTTCAGAGTGGAAGATAACGGTAGACTGATTCGTACTGATATTCAGGTGGAGGAACAGCGATGAATCAGACACTACTCAATGGGCTTCCATCTTCCATCGGTTTGCTGACGCCTGAACAGACTGCGGAGGTCGAAGCTCTCGCACTTTCTCCGATTAATCCGTCTCCCGGCATCACGCAGACAGGGATTCTCATTGGCACGCCAACGCTTGGTATGGTCCACATCCACTGGTACAACGCCATGCAAGGCATGGTTGTCCCACCGAATTGGGCTGCGGTTCGCTCAACACCGACGGGATTCGATGTGGCGACGGCTCAGAACATTCTTGTGGACGCGCTGTTGCGCGAATCATTCAAGGCTCTACTCTTCATCGAGGATGACACTTGTCCGCCGCCACAAGCGCTGATTGAGTTCGACCGTTGGTTCTGGAAGATGGAGAGGAAGCTCGCACCTCCAGTTGTTTCTGGTCTGTACCATATCAAGGGCTCAGCCGAAATTCGTCACGGCAAAACAGGTGGTATCGAACTGATGGGACCGGAGCCACTTGCCTATCGCGACGGAGGTACTCGTGCCTATCGTGATTGGAAACCGGGCGATGTGATTTGGGTTCGAGGTGTTCCGACAGGCGCGCTACTCGTTCATCGGTCGCTATTCGAAGCATGGGCTCGCGAACCGGACATCGAGACGTTCGACGTTCCCGGCTATCCTCATAAGGTCCGTCGTATTTTCCAAAATCCATCAAAGGTTTGGACCGATCCGTCCGGCGTAACGTGTTCGTCGGGTGGCACGACTGATTTGTGGTGGAGCGCAGAGAACATCAAGCGTGGGATGCTGGCAAAAGCGGGCTGGCCGCAGTACGCGAAGAAGAAGTATCCCTACATCATCGATACGGCGTTGCGATTTGGACACGTGGATCGTGTAACGGGAGTGATCTACTAAGATGACTCTACTTAAATCGGTAGCGGTTCTTTCCTTTCTCTATCTACTAACCGGATGGCAACCTCCGGCACCGGGAAAGCCATCTGTTGCGGCACCGCTAACGACCAGTGGTATCACTTGTGCTCAACTTGGCGTGACGTGCATATTTGAAACGTCATTTACTAGTGCGCAAGGTTGGACGACGGATCGTGTTCACGACTTTGGTTGTGGAGGTGCTGGACTCGACGGTGTGCAAACTGGCATCAAACAAGAAAACGATGAGGCCGCAATAGAGGGCCACTGCGAAGAAGTAGTGTCTGCCGCGAATTATAGCGGTGGTGCTGGAGGACGTGGGCAGCGACATTGGATTGATGACGGTGCGGTGAACGCCAGCGGATTCTTGCTCTACGACTGGACCGATCTCACCACACGCAAGACAGAGGTGTGGATTCGTTATTTCATCCGCACGAACGCAGGCATTGGACTAACGGTTGATCATCGCCCGAACTACTTCAACGGCAGTAATTGCCAATCCGGTGGCGGGAGTTGTTACTTCCTGTTCGAGAGTCCTACGGGCGGGCTCCGCGTCACGGTGGACGGTGGCAACTTCGCTAACACGCTGGCCGACTACGACTGGAACACGTTGTTTAGTGGGAATAAGGGTGACGGGAACTGGCATTGCTATGAGTTCCAT